>Ga0207433_10000753_pt1 | contig 73422 bp, 69 predicted proteins | sample YelNatPaOPGAMG01_FD_187559 | JGI IMG/M metagenome (GOLD analysis project Ga0207433, IMG submission 187559) | Hot spring thermophilic microbial communities from Obsidian Pool, Yellowstone National Park, USA - OP-RAMG-01 (SPAdes) (version 3) | ecosystem: Environmental > Aquatic > Thermal springs...
GCTGGTTAGGACCCCTCATACCCCCATCCCTTCAATATTTAAGGTCCCAGCTTAACCAGAACTAAAATATTCAAAAACTTATAGGCCTATTTAACATCTTTTTTATATAAAATGTCAATAAAAAAAATTTTTTAACATTGATGGGAGACCAATTAAAAGTGATAAAAACTCTTTAAGATGAATTTGGATATATATTTAAATGGTGAGATATTAATCTTAACTTTTTAATCTTAACTTTTTAATCTTAACTTCACTCCAATAAGACTAATTTATCCTGAGACCAAAAGGATTATTGTTGTTGGAATTGGAACTTCTGAAAACTGATTAACAATAAGAGATAGATGTGCAATCCAATCATTTCCAATTATGTCAATATATTTGGTTACAGAAATTGGTTCTATGGTTGGGTTAAAAAAGATCTGGTCGAAATTTTTTGTTCCTCCGCTATAGGTAAACAGAGTAAGGTTCCCCTTATCTGTTTGTTCCATTATTTTTACCCAACCATGATTTAAATGTGCATAACCTCCCATCTGAGCACTGATATTTTTTATTGGGTAACCTCCTTGAAGAACAGAAACTTTATAGCTTATGACAGAATGCATTTCTTGATTTGGAAAAGCTATCCATCCAGCAGAAAATAAAGAACCCCGCTCACAGAGCGGGGCTTTAAAAGCTTAAAACAATTTTAATCGCTTGCCATGAACCTCATCATGATGATACCTTATATATCTCTTGATCAAATCTGCAGTCACCCTATCCCCTACCGTCCTCACAAAATACCCATCCTTCTAAAACTCTCCTCCCCACAACTTCTTCTTCACCTCCGGAAACTCATCAAAAATCTCACTCGCCGATATACTCTTCAACAAACCAACAACATGAGCAATCGAATACCTCGGCGGAAATGTCAAAAATATATGAACATGATCCTCCGCTACTCTCATCTCTTGAATCTCAAACCCATGGTGCACAGCAACCTCCTAAAAAATCTCTCGAACTCTTTGCTGAATACCCTCTCGCTTAACCCATTCCAGGTATTTAGGCGCCCATACCAAATGGTACTTCGTATCGTAAACCGCATGCGCACTCCTTCTAATCGCCATGCAGGTCTTATATCACATTTTTTCTGCCTTTGGTAGACGCACCTTTCATCCCCGTCCACAGGACGGGGTTTTCAGGTGCGATCTTAATAAAAAGTTAATTCAAATTAGATTTGCCTGTTTAACTTTATTTAAGAAAAATTTTTATTTTTTTTATTTTTTTTATTTTTTTTTATTTTTAAAATATCAAAGACAGTCTTTTTTGTTAATTAAAATTATTTACAAAACTTTAAAAATGATGTAATCTTTTGGAGTTATTTGCTAAATCTTGAATCAGAAAGGAGTATTTTATGGAAAAATTAAAGGAAATATTTGGAAGGTTCAAGTTTGAAATTTCTCCTGTGGGTATAAAATTCTTAAATGTTAAGCCACTTGAAATTAATCCACTTGAAAAAGTGATGGATTTCTGCGAAATGCTAAAAGAAGCACAAATTGGTAACAATTTCTATGTCACCAAAGAGAACTTCACCTGTATTGGTCCACTTATCCTTGGCATGATTGAAAGCGAACCTATTTTCGAACAGGGCCGGGTAGGACCAAGACTTGGTATCTTCAAAGAAGAAAGAGCAAATAGAAGAATCTACCAGTATCTTCCGAGATTACCAAGAAATTCTGTAACATATGTTGCCTTTTCACCAATGGAGAAGATGAATTTTGAACCTGATCTTCTCGTTATTCTGGCTACAGTAGAACAAGCAGAAATAATCCTTAGGGCAAAATCATATACAAGTGGAGAATTTTGGAGCGCAAAGGGCACACCTGTTGCTGGCTGTGCTTGGGCTTTTATCTATCCTTATATTTCTGGAGATATTAATTTCACAGTAACAGGATTCGGATTCGGGATGAAATCGAGAAGACTCTTCCCAGAGGGAAGAATCCTTCTCTCAATCCCTTGGGACCGGATTCATCAAATAATAACGAATCTCCAGGAGATGGAATGGATTCCTGAATCGTTTACCCTTGGACCAGAGGGACACAAGAAAAAAGTCAGAAGAATTCTCGAAGAATTAAAAAAAGAGGCATAAGATTAATAAAATCTAAGAATATTTTAAGATGACTTAACGAAATAATCTTGATATAATTTTTTAAAAGCTTATAAAGTGCCGGTAAAGGACAAGTCCAAACCCTATTATATCATTATAGGTATTAGCCCAATCTATGCAGGAAAGCTATTTCACGCCATCCTTCCAAACTTGAAATTGACTTATAAATACTTTTTCAGGACTCTCAAAATTTATAATTTTTTATTGAAGAAAAATTTTTGCAAAAATAGGAACTTTTTTCTAACTATTTATTACGAAAATATAGATTTCTAAGCTTTGCTTAAATTTTATTTCTTTAAAAGTTTTCGATACCAGAGGAACCAAGGAGTATCTAAAAAGCCTATAATGTTTTTACTTACAATTTGACCTAAAATAAGAGGACCTAATGGCATAACACCATAGAATGCTAATGTAACAAAAATAATACTATCTAATGTCAAATCCATTAAATCACTTGTAATGCTTCGGAGCAAGGCTCTGCTTTCATATTTCTTTTTGAGCCATGCAAATATATAAGCATCCAAATTCTGGCATATTAAAAAGGCTACCCATGAGGATATAGTAATCCTAATTCCTAAATGGAATATTTTTTGCCATGCCTCTTCAAATTTAAAGAATGGAGCTTGAGGTAAACTATTAACCATTAATATAAATATGATTAAAAGAACCTGTGTTATAAAAGCTATAGCTATTGTCAGGTGTGTTTTTTTTCTTCCATAAACCTCATTAATCATATCAAGGCTTTGAGCTATAAAAGGATAGATAAATACTGCTGCTGGAGCATGAAAACTATAAAATCCTAAATCAAAAATTATGATTCTTGCGGCTAATATTTGAGAAGCTGCTAAATAGATGGTATAAAACGAAACTAAGGCTGAAAACCCATAATCCCTAAACTTCTTAACTATGTATGCACTTGCATAGGTAACGATAGTTAAACTAATTACCCAATAAATCCAAACAATTGGAATATTCATTTCAGAATTTTTTAATCTCTATATTTTAGATTGCCTATAGAAACTATCAGCAAAAAGAGCTGCTCCAAAAGCAACACTAAAGGTGGGATCCAATTTTATTTTAGGCTCTATTGGCTTTTGTTTCAAAATCCTTTCAAGCCAAACCATTATCCCTTGATTTCTGCTCATCCCTCCAATCACTACAAAATCCTCTTTTAGTCCTAATCTCTCCACTAATACGGCCATTCTCCTTGCCATTGCATAATGATAAGCAGCTATTATCTTTTCAATTGGAATCTTATCTCTTATAAGATCAAAAGCTTCTGATCGAGCATATACCACACAAAAATCACTTATCTCTGGAAACTTATCAACCTCGGAGCCTATTTTCCCAATTTCCTTTAGCTCCTTATTTAAAAGATAAGCCAAAGAGTCAAATGAAAATCCAATTCCAGAAGCACACTTATCATTCCAAAGAAAATCTACCACTCTCCCACTTTCAGTACAATGAATTACCTTACAGCTCTCACCTCCAGCATCCAAAACCGTTCGGACAGATTGTCCCCATATTTTTATAGCTCCCTTTGCCGCACAAGAAATTTCAGAAATAGCTTTTTGGGCAAAAGAAACCTCATTCTTCCCACACCCTGTTGCCACTGTATAATTTATATCTTCTAAATTTAGATTAATCCTACCCAATGCCTCATTTATTACTCTAACAGCTGATTCCTTTGGTGCTTGACTTCTTATCTCAGAAAATGAAATTGGTTCGCTATTAATAAGTATAACAGCCTTAGAATTTACTGAACCAACATCAACCCCTGCCACAATTACTTTATCATTTTCTCTCTTATGGTCTTTTTTCATTGAATTAAACTCACTCATTTCCCACCCTCGTAACTTATCACAGCACCTATTGCACCCACATACTCTGGATATTCTAAAACCTTAAGTTCTTTTTTCATTAATCTTGAAATATGGTTAATAAGTGCTCTGGATCGGGCTAATCCCCCAGCCATAACAGTTCCATCTCCAAGAGGCATATAAGTAGAAATTGAATATATTCTTTCTGCAACAAATTTAAGAATAGCACTTACTACATCTGAAATATCAATTCCCTGAGAGATTAAATCTCTTGCCTCCAATTCTGCTGACAAAACACATTGAATAGCAATGGAAATATCTCTTTTAGATTTAAGTGCCAAATCAGAAGCCTCTTCTTCATTTAGACCAAAAGCATTAACCATTGAAGTATAAAAGATACCAAGACCATCTGCACATTTATCGTTCTCAACAACATCAATAAGCTCTCCTTTTTGATCATAATGTATGACTTTAATAATATTTCCACCAGCATCAATAACAATCCTTGAATTCCCATCAAGGAATAAAGCGCCCTTTGCCACAGCTTCGTATTCAGATACTGTTTTTATCTTATCTATAGAATGCTGACCAACCAATTCTCTAAAGATACCTGTAATTATAATTCCAGATAATTCATCCTTTGATATTCGGAATCGATTCAATACTTGATCCATTGCCTTCTGGGCTGAACCAATTGGATCAAATAAGGTAGACTCTTTACCACAATAAAGAATCTTTTTATCCCTCATTAAAACACATTTTGTATTAATATGACCAACATCTAATCCTAAAAAAACTCCCTCTTTACTCAACTAACTCTACCCCCTTTATGGTCTCAACGAATGCCTCCAGGCGATTCTTAAATTGATTGATTGGAATTGTAGTATCAAGCTCAAGCTCTATATAAGGAATACCTAACCTATTTAATATAGGTTTAAGCGCAACAATATCATGAGGCTGAGGGCTACAAAATCTTTGATATAGAAACACAATGCCATCTGGCCTAAAATCCTCAATAAATTCTTGAATAAATCTAAACCTCTTTTTCTCACCTGTTCCAAGAATATTATCTTTTGAGGGGCATGGAATCCTATCAAGATATCCTTCTGAAAGCACCCTAAGTTTATCAGATTGGTCTTCCAAAACTTCAAACCAGAAGTATCGGCCCACTGTGCATGAATCTATAAAAATCAAATCTACCTTGTAATTTAGACTCTCAATCAATTCAAAAATCCTAATATCATCACAAGCCCCACCACTCACCATTAACCTCACCCCTAAAGACTTCCCCTTGTCTTGGCATTTTAATCCATCAATCAGCTTCCCGAGCATCTCGTTAAATTCTCTCTTATCCATAAGTTGCGATGCCAAAGTAATTGCTGCAAGATCAGCTCCCCTTATAATTGAAGAATTATCCTTCAAAAACTGCCAAAGTTTTCTAATAAGTCTCCTTGTCTGATTATAAACCTTTATTGCATCCTCAATCTCATAGTCAGAGATAAAATTCTTTTTAAAGTCCTCTAAAAATTTTTTAAATTCACCAAAAGAATTCAACAAAAATTTAGAACCTTGCTTGGTCTCCATGATATGAGGAAATAAAATGAGAAAACTTCTTTCCTTAAAACCCCCAAACCTAACCCAAACATTAAAGGCCTCTGACATATGAAGACAAGTAGTCCCCATAACAATTAAGTCTAAATAATCATAGTTTTGGCTTAATCCCTCATATGCACAATCATGCGAAAAGGAACAATAGGTTTCATGCATATAGCTTCTTGTCAGCGCCTGAGAATCATGGGAACTAAGAATTCTTAATGGAATAATACCTCCCGCATATAGAATCTCCTCAGGAATATGAGTACACATATATCCCGCCAGAAGTTTTCCCTTTCTCTTCAGTGATTTTGCATACTCGTGTCGATGATCAATGTGGAAATGAAATTCTTCGATAATTTTGTGAAAATCACTATCCATTTTTATGCGCCTTTCGTTTTTTATGAGATTCCATAAGATGAACAAATAGCTCTGTTTTTCGCTTCGAACCTGGTAAATCCATCTTTCTAACATCTACTTGATCAGTATCATACTCAATCGTTGGAATCTCATTTCTAAAAATACGCTGCATCGCAATATAACCATTCCTAAAATCAGTCTCACAACTCCTACATGGAGCAAGCAGTAAACCATCTGCCTTAAACTCTCTCACCATTGCCTTAGCCATCTCCTCTATCGCCCAATAAGATCGCACTCCCTGCCAAGTAGGCCAACCCAAAACCACTTTAACTAACTCTGTTATAGCTTCTCTTCTACTCGATAAATTTAGCCCATCTACCCAGGCAGGATCTATTGGATCCCACGACCATTTACCATTTATGAATCCTCTAAAATTACCAGTAGTACCAAAAGTATATATAGAAGCAACTATCTCAGCTCCAACCTCCCGAAGAATCCTTGCAATCTCCGGATGACCATAAGTATGAGCTAATCCAAAATAGGCAATCCGAAATCGCTGATCTGGAACAACACTTTCTCCATTATCTACCATATATTTCACTTCCTCCAGTAACGCCTCATAAATCCTTACTGCCTGATCAGTTGTCCTGTCAACCATTGCAGGTGGAAATAAAGCAATTAATCGACGCTCATCAAGTGGCGCAGGTATATGCCTATTCAAAGCACATACATTCCCCCATAGAACCAAAACCTTAATCTCATTTCTTGCAGCCTTGATAAATAACTCATCTGAAAAATCCCTACCAGTAACCCTCTCAAGCCACCTTATACCAGCTTCTATCTGATCACACACATAATTTACAACTTTTGAATCCTTATCAGCATTGCCACCACCAATCATATCAATTGCATAAATAGGAACACCACCAAGACGCCTCGAAACCTCCTGATACCATTTTGAATGCTGAGTACAAAGGTGTGTAGTCCAAATCAAATCAGGCTTGGGATATCTATCACTTACTGTTCTATCAGGTATGGCTATTTTACTCCTAACAATTTCACCAACGAATAGCTTAAGATAACTACATGAATGAAAACCCAAACCAACCCTCTCAGAAGCTAATATGTCCTCACGAGCATCCTCAGGAAATGTCCCAGCTGTTGAAGCCGCATGAGGTTCACCACCAATCAAATAGACATCCTCACCAAATCCTTTTAATGGAGAAAGTACACTCCATGTTGAACCCATACAACGAAGCCCCCCAGATGCATGAACATAATTCCTATAACATGACCACTGATAATTCTTAAATTCATTCCATATCGAAAGTGAATAGCTCACTTATGTCTCCTTCTTTTTTGAAATCCTGTTAAATATAATACATATTTGCAATTTTTTAAATAAATTTTAAAAATTTTGACTTTGACAAAAAATTCTTATTTCTTCATAATTTATTTGGAGGTCAAAAATGAAAATCTATCTTGTCCAACATGGTGAAGCAAAACCAGAAATTGAAGATCCAGAACGTTCTTTAACTTTAAAAGGTGAAAATGAAGTCCGCAAAGTTTCCAATTTTGCCAAAAAGCTTCAGCTCAAAATATCTAAGATTTATCATAGTGGAAAATTGAGAGCCAAACAAACAGCCGAAATATTGGGAGAAGCATTGAATGTCCCTGTCGAGTTCTCTGAGGGACTTAATCCCCTTGATGATATAAGACCATGGAGTGAGAAAATATCAAAAGAAAAAGAAGATATAATGATAGTAGGACATCTTCCATTTCTTGAAAAACTTGCATCACTTCTTATTTGCGGAGATGAAAATGTCAGGCTGATTCTTTTCCGTTACAGTGCTATTGTTTCTCTTGAACAGAAAGAGGACAAGACTTGGGCGGTTAAATGGATCCTAACTCCTGAAATGGTAATTTAAAGGGGTCAAGGGTTCAAAGGTTCAAGGATTATAGTAATTCTTCCATCTTGAAGTCTAATAGGTGAAGCCTTCATTCTCATCCCAATCTTAATTTTTTTAAGCTCCACCTTAGGAATCCATCCCATAATTCTTAATTTATCCTCAACTTCGAGTATTCCTATTGCACAGGGATCAAATTGAATGTTTGAAAATGGCATTAGCGGTTGAATTGGAGCAAAATGTTTAGGAGGAATATAAATTTTTGTAAAAGTAAAAAGATTTCCCTCAACAGAAATTGGAATCCATTCCATTTGACTTTCCATACACTTGCAGCAATCTGAACGAGGAGGATAATACTTTTGTCCACATTTCTTACAAATAGTAGCAACAATATTTCCTGCAGAAAGCTCTTCAACAAACCTAAAAACTTTTGTCTGCGAAATACCAAGTGAAAAATCCTTAAATTCCATTTTACTCCCTCCTGAATATATGAACAGCTACAACCTGACCTGTTCCTCCAACATTATGAGTGAGACCAATCTCAGGATCTTTGACTTGTCTTGGGCCTGCTTCTCCTCTTAATTGTTTTGTAATCTCAATTGCCATAGAAATACCTGTGGCACCAAGAGGATGACCTTTGGCCTTAAGACCTCCATCAACATTTACGGGAATGCTACCTCCAATATAAGTCTCTTTTGACTCAATAAGTTTTCCTCCTTCGCCTTTTTCGCAAAATCCAAGATCTTCATAGGCTATAATCTCAGCAATCGTAAAGCAATCATGAACCGTAGCAATATCAATATCCCTTGGCCCTACCCCTGCCATTTTATAAGCAATTTTCGCTGCTTCTCTGGTAGCCTGAATGGAAGTAAGTTTTTCACGCTCACTAATTCTCATTGTATCAGTTGCGAACCCGAGTCCAACTATCCAGACAGGTTTCTTACATATGGATTTAGCTTTCTCCTCCGAGGCCAAAATAATAGCTGCAGCTCCATCTGTTATTAAACTACAGTCAAAAAGCTTAAGCGGATAAGCAACCATAAATGAAGAAAGAGCTTTATCAAGGGTAACCTCTTTTTGCATATGAGCAAATGGATTAAGACTTCCATAATAATGATTTTTAACCGCTACCATGGCCATTTGTTCTTCGGTTGTTCCAAATTCAGCCATATGGGCATTGGCAATCATAGCATAATAACCAGGAAATGTGGTTCCAAATGGATATTCCCACATGGCATCTCCTCCTCTTCCCATAATCTCGGTTGCCACTGGCGTTGGAACCTCTGTCATCTTTTCAACACCTACCACCAACATGATATCAGCCAATCCAGAAGCGATACTCATCCATCCTGTTCTTAATGCAACACTCCCTGTTGCACAAGCACCCTCAACTCTAAAATTCGGTTTTGGTTGAAAACCAATATAATCATGAATCTGTGCAGAGGGTTGAAGGGAAAAACTAAATTCATCGCCTGCAATACCAGTAACCATACCATCTACTTCTTTTAAAGAGAGTCCAGCATCATCAAGGCAGGTTTTGATTGCCTCAAATGCAAGCTCCCGTAAAGAGGCATCTGACCTAACTCCAAACTTTCCATGTCCTACTCCTATAATTGCCACCTTCTTCATTGTGTTTGCCTTCCTTTATCAATTTGGATTAAAAAATCATTAATAAACAATACCTGCATAGCCTACGAAACTATCATCAGGAAGAATATCATAGCTTGTATAATAATCAATAAGGAAACCTTTTTCTGATCCAAGAACTTTTGATGTTGCTACGGCTGATGCAACTGCACCAGCACTACATGCACTTAAACTCTCTTCAGCATGCCTGAGAAGACCATCTATATCCATTTTTAATGCCCTTTGAATAAATTCTCTATCGTTTTCCTCTTTTACCCATTTAACAGATGCCGGTCCAACTCCTTTCTTCAGAAATCCATAGTTTGGACCATAATGGGTCAAGTCTGTTGAACCGATAGCAATAATCGATATCCCTTCTTCTCTTGAAAGGCTTGCAACCTCTTCACCCAATTTCTTGGCTTTATTAGAATGAGGAGACCGAATTGCAACAAGTTTTACCTCAGGGAAGAAATATTTGACCATTGCCAATTGAACCTCAATCGTGTTATCACCACTCGTTGGGCTCTCTTTCCTTGTTTCAATCCTCTCCATCAATTTCCTTACAAAATTAGTATCGATTTTGATTTCTCCCATAGGAGTTTCCCAAGTATCTTCAATAACAATCCTTGGAACATCATTTGAACCGAGATGACCTCCATAAAGCACAACAACATCAGGCCTTCTCTTTAAACTAAGAGCATAAAAGACCCTTGCTGCAAGCTTTCCAGAGAAGTACCAACCTGCATGAGGCACAACGCCTCCATTACCTATCCATAAAGAAATATCTGGTGGCTCCCATTTTTCTATATAAGATTCTATTTCCCTTTTACAATCCTCTCTATTAAAAGGATACCATCCCCTTGGTAAAATTCTTTTTCTCTGACTCATGGCTTCCTCCTTTTTCATGACTCGGGTTTACTGAGTCATTGGTAATTTCAAATCCTCTCAAGTGTTGGCATTCCCATTAAAGTCAACACATTTGCCATTATTTTCTGAAATGTTAAAACTAAAATAAGTCGAAATCTTCGTAATTCTTCATCTTGAAGATGAATAAAAGGGGTTTTAATCTCTTCCGAGGGATCTGGATGTTCATAGAAGTTTGTAAAAGCTACTGCCAAATCAAATGCATACTCTGCGAGTTGAGAAACCCTTAGGTTTTCTCCTACTTTTTGAATGATAAAAGGAAAATCCGAGATAATCTCTAAAAGAGCTACTTCAGTTGAGGTTAATTTTTCAGGAAGGCAATCCTTTTTCCAAGAAATATCAACCCCTTTTTCATAGGCCTTTCTTAAAATACTACAGGCCCTTGCATGTGCATACTCCAAATAGATTCCAGTGTTTCCAGTTGTTCTTAAGGCCTCATCAAAATCAAAGATTATTTGACTCTCGAGATTAAATTTTAAAAGATAATAACGAATCGCTGCTTGGGCTAATGAAGATGCAATATCCTCTTCCAATGCATGGTCTGATTTTTCTATAACTTTCTGTTTTACCATCTTAATAAAATCTTTTGCTTTTATGCCTGTACCTAATCTTCCTGACATTGGAATTGATTTCTTATCTTCAATCTCTTCAACACCAAGAATACGAGCTGCCTGTTGAGATAGATTAACCACCTCGTAGGCAAGGTGAATTGAATGATTTGCTTCTTTTTCAAAACCCATCTGCTTTAGACACTCAATCACAATCTGTTGAGTATAGCTTTGACGGGTATCGATTACATTGATCACCTTATCAGCCTTCCCAAATTGTGGAAGAGGTTTACCATCTGGAGAGGTCGTCCACAGCATCTTCCCATTTGCCTGAATACCCCAGGGTTCGTAAAGAAAGTCTTTTTTAAGAAGTCCAAATTTCCAGAGTTGATAGGCTATATCTTTTCCAGTATATGTCACACTTCCATTGGAGCGAACAAGAATCTTATCAAGACTCTTTATACCTTCCTCTGTCTCTACTAATCCACCAAAAGGGACAACCCAACATCCTTGGTTTGGACCTTCTTGTTCGAATTTAATAGCCCCTTTCTCTTTTAAAATTTCAAAAGTTTCCTTCCAGAAACCTTGACGGATGATATCAGATTCCCAATGAAGAACATTATAAAATATAGAAAGCTCTGAAACTGTTTCCAGATGTGATTTAACAATCTTTGTCGCAAGTTCCTTAGCAAATTTAGAAACAGGATCTTTCCCTCCTTCAATTTTATGAAGAACCTCTTCCCTTTTTTTTTCTAATTCTCTATTCTTTTCAAGCTCATTTTGAAAACGTGCATAAAGATCCCAACAGAAATAGTCTAAACCCTCTGCGGAATTTGTTTTTTCCCAAATAGGCCCAAACTCAGAAGATCCTTCTTTATAAAAAGGAGGATCAAGGTATAATAAAGCTGTTACAACATCAACTACTTGAAGTCCTGTATCATCAATATAGTTGCATACTTCAACTGAAAAACCCATCCATTCGAGAACCCTTGCAATTGTATCTCCTAAAACAGAATTTCTGAGATGACCAATGTGCATAGCCTTATTGGGATTTACACTTGTATGTTCAATAAAAACTTTCTCAGCTTGTTTAAACTCAGGCTTTCCATATTGGTCTCCCTTTTCAAGAATCTGAGGAATAATATCAGCTGCCAATCTCTTCCAATCTACCTTAAAATTTAAATATCCTGGGTTTGAAATTGAAACCTCTAATATATAAGGTGGAAGATCCAATTTTAGCCTTCTCGAAATCTCTTCTGCAATCTTAAGAGGGGAACTTTTCATCTCTTTTGCAATACTTAAGCAGATTGCACTTGAAAAATCTCCCATATCTTTTTTAGGAGGAATATTGAAAGGTATATCATCTACTTTTAATATTTCTTTTAACCTTTCTTTAACTCCTTCTTTAATCAATTTTATACCCCTTAATTTTTATTTAAAAATTCTTTTCTTTCGTGAAAGCAAGCAAGTGGCTTTCCACTTCTAACGGTTTCCAAACATTTATTGCATGATATACATTTTGGCTGGTATACCCTATTTTTTTCCCAAATACTAATAAGATTTGGCTCCCTAATTAAAGGACGACTCAAAGAAACAAGGTCTGCATCCCCTTTGTCTAAAATCTCCTCCATTAATCTAAACGTCCTTAAACCCCCAACAATGATTATTGGAACATTCACTTTTGATTTTATATTCTTGCACCACTCTCTAAAGTATGCTTCTTTTTCAACACTGTCAATCTTTGTTCTAAACTCACTCTCTTCGTATGTTCTCCCCCTTAATCCAATGCTTATTTCTAATGCATCATAACCCAATTTTGAAAGAAGCCTTGAAGCAATCTCTCCTTCTGATAACTCAAGCCCTCCTTGGAATCCATCTTGAACTCCAATTTTAATCAATATAGGATACTCTTTTCCAACCTTTCTTCTTATCTCTAAATACACTTCTTTATGGAAACCGAGCCTATTATCAAGACTCCCTCCCCATTTATCTTTTCTTTTATTAGTAAATGGAGAAAGAAATTGACTAAAAAGGTATCCATGGGCAGCATGAATTTGAACTCCATCAAAACCTGCTTCTTTTGCCCTATTTGCCCCTTCTCCAAATGAATGAATTATTTCCCAGATTTCTTCCTCTCTTATTTCTCTATATGCCTCTTCGGAATTGTGTGCATCTATAAAAGAAGGTGCCAAAGCTATTTTATTTATTGATTTCTGAAAAGCTACACATTCCTTGCCTCCATGAAATAGCTGAAGGACAATCTTCGCTCCCTCATTATGGACAGCTGAAGTCAATTTTCTAAGACCTGGGATAGTGTCATCACATGCAATTGAATTCTGATTTTTAAACCGCTGCCCAGAGGAATGGACATAAGTTATACCCATAATTATTAAACCTACTCCACCTTTAGCAAGCTCCCTATAAATAGAAATTTGGGCTTCAGTAACTTTACCATTTTCGTCCGCTAATGCATCATAGGTTGCTGATCTTACAAAGTGATTTTTTATCTCCATATTATTTATTATTATTGGTTCAAAAAGGATACTCATATTTAATTAGAAAGGTAATGGGGTGAGCCTTGCCCTTTCTGGATTTATAACAATTGCTCCCTCAGGACAGGAAATCTTGCATAGGTAGCAGGACTGACAATCTTCTCTATAAGCAATTAAAGGAGTTAAATCATTAGACTCTTTTAGTACATCCAAAGGACAAACCTCTACACATACATTACAATTTTTACAAAACTCTTTTTTGATCTCAATAATAGCCATTATTTAATTTTTTATCACAAAGGTAATTTTATTCCATATTTTTCATAATTTTTTTTAGGAATATCTATGGTCTCAAATTTCATCCCATCTTTATTCTTCTCAACAACTATCCATTTAAGCCAATTTAAATTATCCGTTTTAGGATAATCCTCTCGAAAATGGGCCGCTCGGGATTCCTCACGAAGTAAGGCACTTCTTAGAACCATCTCTGTTGTAATTAAAGTAGCTTCGACTTCATGGCACCTCATAAGTTGATGAAAATCTGATGCCCTTATCTTTGGAATCAATTCTTCTTCAACTATTTTTATTCTATTTAGACTTTCATTTAAACGATCTCTATGTCGAATAATACTTTTATCCCATCCTATTACCGATTCCTGCAACTGATAATAAACTTCTTGAGGAGAAATTTCTCCATCCTTAAGTAAAAACCTAAAAGTACTTTTTTGGCAATCATTGATTAGAGCGTCTTCGGGCTTTTTAAATTCTATGGACTTAGCTAATCGAGCACCACCTTCACCTGAGCGGTAACCCGTTACAATTGCCCAGCTTAAATTTATAGCTCCTGGCCCATTGATTCCACCAATAACAAGCCCTTCGCAAGCAGCATCACCAGCAGCATAAAGACCTTTAATATTTGTTGAACAAAACTCATCTGTAAGCATAAGGCCTGAACCAGTGCCTATAGAACCTTGAAAACCTGGTATCCATTCCAGCCTCTCTTTAAATGGATCAACCCCAGCTTGATCAAACATCTCAAAAAGCATTGGGAGTAGCTTTCGAGAAAGACTTCTATCCTCCTCACTCATTTCGGTCAGGTCAAAATAGATAGGACCACGGCCTTCCATAACTTCTTTAGCCATTGCAATAGCTATAGTATGAAGGAATGCACCATCACCAAGTTCAGGATCATATTTTGACATAAACCGCTCACCCAAAGCATTTGTAAACTTTCCACCCAATCTTTGAAATCGACTAAGTCCATATATATCAAAATAACGATAGGTTGAATTATAACAGTTTGAATATTCCATATTCATTAACTTTGCACCATTGCGATAAGCCAAAGCATATCCTTCTCCACATACCATATCCTGACCAAAATAATTGCCTTTCCAACTACATCCTCCCGTCGAAAGAACCACAGCCTTTGCCTCTATTAAGTAAAATTCACCATTACGGACATTAAATCCAGCAGCCCCTAATACCCTCCCATCCTCTACGAGTAATTCTGTTACCATGATACGATCCAATATATTTGTGCCGGCTTGTTCAATCTTTCTTCTCATAAATTTCATTAATTCAAATCCAGGAAAGACTACAGCTGCGTTATGACCTCGACCAGGTTTTCTTACAAGGTTACCTCTTGAATCCCTTTCAAATGGGGCTCCCCACTCTGACATTTCTAAAACTCTTTCATAAATATCGTAGCAAAGCCTTTTAAACCATTCTGGATCCAAAAGATATCCTCCCCACCTTGCATAATTATTTAACCACGAATAAAGGTCATCCTTTGGAGTCCACCAAAGAATATCGCCTGCAGCAAATGTGCTGCATCCGCTATAACCTACCTTTCCTTTATCCACTAAAATTACATTTGCTCCAAGTTGTTGAGCCCTAATTGAAGCCCAACAACCAGCCAAACCTCCCCCAATTACCAAAACATCGCAAGAATATCTTTTCATCAGAATATACTTTTTTCTTAAAAAGAGTAATTCTATTTCTTTGCCCCTGGTTTAATTCCTGCCTTCTGCATCAAATCCTTAAAGAATGCCATTTCATCAGCGACTTCTTTCCTGAAATCCTCACCTCTTTTAAAATCTGCTACATAATCGAACTTCTGAATTGTTGAAATGACATTTGGATCCTTCATCGTTTTCTCTGCAACCTCCTCCCATTTTTTTACTATGGAAGAAGGAAGGCCTTTTGGTCCCACAAGACCAATTCCAGTTGTAATGACTGTCTTTTTATAACCTTTTTCAAATGCAGTTGGAATATCAGGATATGCTGGATGACGTTTTTCTGAAAACATAGCCAATATTCGAGCCTTTCCAGCTAAATACTGTGATTTTATAGGTGGAATGGATATAAAGGCAGCATCAATATGACCACCAAGAAGTTGAGGAACTACTTCTCCTCCTCCACCAAAGGCAACAGGAACAATCTCTACCTTTGCATCTTGGTTAAAAATATGAAGTGCCATATAGGGGGTCGTTCCAACACCAGGGGTTCCTGCCTTTAATTTTTTAGGATTTGCATGGGCGTAGGCCACTAAATCTTCTAAGGTCTTAAAGGGAGATTCTGTTCTAACAGCAACTGTATGAAGGAATATAGCAAACTTGGCAATATATGTAAGATCATTTATCGTATCAAATGGCAGATCACGTGTGAAAAGAGGGGTAAGATTTAAGGTATCAGAGTTTCCCGCAGCAAGCGTATAACCATCTGGTTTAGCATTTACTACTGATGAAGTTCCAACAATTCCCCCACCTCCAGGTTTATTTAAAATGGCAATCGTTCCTCCAAGGTTTTTCCCAAGACTATCTGCTACAGACCTCCAGAATATGTCTGTAGCTCCACCTGGAGCAAAGGGTACAACAATTTGCACTGTGGCTTTTGGATAATCCTGGGCACTTGCGTAATTTATGCACAAAATGAAAGAAATTAATAATATAATTATGTATCCTTTAACAGCTAAGTTTTTTAACATAGCAAACCTCCTTTATATGAATTTTTATTTAAATTTTTAATAACCATTTAATCAGATCTTAGATCCTCACTCAATCTTCCTTTTCTCAAAAAGAGTGGCGAAAAGAGTATAAAAAGGGCTATAACGATAAAAATTGCTGAAAGGGGTCTTTTAAAAAATACCCATAGATTTCCATCTGATATAACTAATGATCGTCTAAATGCATTTTCCATCATTGGACCAAGCACGAGTGCCAAAACTAATGGGGCAGCCTCAAAATCAAACTTCTTCATTGCATAACCAATAAAACCAAAAATAACCATTATTACTACATCATACGGATTATTATTAGTAACATATGAACCAATTATACAAAAAAGTACAATTAACGAAAAGAGAAAATGATAAGGAACTTTTAATATTTTTACCCATAGGCCGATCAGAGGAAGATTGAGAATAAGAAGCATTACATTTCCAACATAAAGACTTGCAACAACTCCCCAGAAAACTTCAGGTGATTCCTTTATAAGGAGAGGACCTGGCCGCAACCCATGCATCATTAAGGCACCGAGTAGTAAGGCTGTTGAGGCACCTGTTGGAATACCAAGGCTTAATGTAGGGACTAATGTTCCTGATGAAGCAGCATTATTTGCTGACTCAGGACCAGCTACACCCTCTATAACCCCTGTACCAAATTTCTCAGGATGTTTTGAAATTTTTTTCTCCATAACATATGATACAAATGTAGGAATAACAACACTCATTCCTGGTATTACTCCAAGAAAGAATCCAATAAATGTTCCTCTTCCAATAGGCCCAATACTTCGTTTCCAATCCTCACGGTTGGGAAGAAGGCCCTTAATTTTTGTCTCAAAAATTTCTTGCTTAAAAGTCTTTTCAACATTTAAAAGAACCTCAGAAATCCCAAATAAACCGATTACAACCTGAACCAATCCAATCCCATCCATAAGTGTTGTTATCTTATAGACAAAGCGCGGAACACCTGTCAGTGGATCAAGGCCTATCGTACCCAATAGGAGACCGAAACAGACCATTATTAGGGCATTAATAATTGAACCCTTTGCAAGGTAGACTAAAATGCTTAGTCCAAGAACCATTAGTGCAAAATATTCTGGTGGGCCAAATCGTAGAGCAAACCTTGCCAATGTAGGAGCAAGAAGGATAAGTAGAAAAATACTTATTGTACCAGCAATAAAAGAGCCAAATGCTGAGATTCCGAGTGCAGGTCCAGCTCTCCCTTTACGAGCCATTTGATATCCATCAAGACAGGTAATAACTGAGGCAGCTTCACCGGGGATATTAACAAGAATTGAAGTAGTCGATCCTCCATACATTGCTCCATACATAATGCCTGCAAGAAGAATAACTGCTGAAGCAGGAGGAACATAAAATGTAGCTGGTAAAAGCAATGCCAGTGCTGCTGGAGGGCCAACACCAGGAAGAACCCCAACAAGAGTTCCCACAAGTACTCCCAAAAAACAATAAAAAATATTCATTGGCGTTAAAGCAACACTAAAACCAAATAGTAATTCTTTTATTATTTCCATTTCTAAATCCTAACTCCATTTAGAATCCAAATATCCCTCGAGGAATTTGGGCCCTTAGAAAAAAATTAAACACTAAATCACTTAAAATTGCTGTTATTAATCCTCCTGATATCGATGTCTTCCAGGATTGTGGTTCAACTACTTTAAGAAGGATAGTTATTAACAAAAATGTATTTATTAAAAATCCAATCTTCTCAAGCGATAAAGCATAACCAATTATAAGAACCAAAATAATCGCTATATTCCACCATCTAATCTTTTCTGTAGTAATTGAAAGGCCTTTTTTTTCTCTTTTTAAGAATGAAATAATGAGAGCTATTATAGAAAGAATCCCCATAACGATACCTATGCTTAAAGGGAAAAAACCAGGTCCTGGTTGGCTAAACTCCCCTATTTTAAGTCGTGATGCTTGATGACAGGCAATAACTGAAAAAAGAAACCAAAAGAGGCTACAATAAATTTTAAACCTTCTCTTCATAAAATACCTACGATAAATTATATCATTCAAAATTTGATGTCAATATACAAAGTGATTCATCCTTTTTTTATTTTTATAATAGGTAGAGAATCAACCATAATCTCATTATCCTTTTTCCTTATACAAACATGTTTTAACCATGTATCACTGGAGTCTGGATAATCTGATCTTACATGTGTTCTTCGTGTTTCTCTCCTTTCTAAGGCAGACCTCGCAACTATTTCTGCAGTAATCTGTAAGTTTTTTGCCTCGATGGCAGAAAATAAATCCTCATTGGATAGATTTTTTAATTTAAACTTCTTTATCTCATTTAATTTAGAAATCGCTTTATTGAGGCTTTTTTCATTCCTAATTATACCCACATTCTCCCACATGATTTCTTGAATCTCTTTTATCACCTCATTTGAATCCAAAGATCCATTTATGCCTTGAATATTTTCTTTCTCCTTCTCAACTTCAATTATATCAACATCTTTTCTCTCTTCCTGTTTTGCATATGCACTGGCATTTTTCCCTGCAATAAATCCAAAGACTTGAGTTTCTAAAAATCCATTTCCCTGCATTCTATCCCCACCATGGATGCCTCCCGAGGACTCTCCTGCTGCAAATAAACCTGGGATAGGAGTCTCTGCCCTTTCATTTATTCTTACCCCACCGAGGATTCGTTGGAAATCAATCTTAATCTCAACCTGTTTTTTGCCAACAAAATTTTTTGCAAAAGGAAGATCAGAAATTGTTTCATGAATACCTTCAACTTCCCATATAATAGGACCACGGCCTTCCATTAATTCTCGATAAATAGCTTCTACAACCTTTGACCTTGGAGCCTTTTCTAAGGCTTCTGGATCATATCGTTCCATAAACCTTTCACCATATCGATTAATATATTTGCCTCCAAATCTTGCTCCTCCTGGTGGTGATTCCCTAAATTGTGTAAATTCCATGTCAATAAGAGGTACGCCTGCATCAAAAGCAAGGCAGAAGGAATCTCCTGTCGTTCGATATTTTGGATCAACAATATAGGGTGCTATATTGGGATAAAGCCAATTTGCTCCACCGTTAGCAAGGATAATTGATTTTGCACTAAATACAAAGAATTCTCTACTTCTTGAAATTCCAAAGGCACCTATAACCTCTCCATTCCTTTTAAGAAGTTTTGTAACCATTATTCCTTCATGTATATTAACACCCCTTTTCTCTGCTTCTCTTCTAAGTGGTAAAACGATATTTGGGGAATTTACTGTCAACCCTCGAGCAACCCTATGTCCTGCGCCTCTATAGAGGAATTTTGTTCCATCTTGATTTTTACGAAAATCGATTCCCATGGCTTCAAGTCCTTCGATGACATCTTTACTTATCTTTATCGCTTTCCAAACAAGATTCTGATCATTAATATAGCCACCAGTTCGAATCCAATCTTCAAAAAAGATATCAAAACTATCATCATTATTAAAAGGAGAAGTCAAACCGTAAAGGCAGGCAGGACTGCTTCCACTTTCACCAAATTTACCTTTATCTACAAGATCAACTTTAATATCCTCTGAAACAGCTTCAATTGAGGCACGCGCAGCGCTTGCTCCTCCTCCAATAACTAAAACATCGGTTATTATCGTCTTTAGCATTATTCGATTTTCCTCTAATTTTTTCAAAATATTTATAAATTTATAATATCTTATTGTCAAATCTTTCTTTAAGATAGTCTTGAAAAACTCTTTTTATATTGTGAGTATAAGATGCAGTCATCTATAATTTTAATTTGATAACAATCTTTTTAAAAATTTTGTACGTAAGCCTCGTGGCTTACTAAATATCAATATGGGTTTTTAATGATTTATTACTATTTAAAACTCAAACTTGACATCTAATTTATTTTGATATATTAAAAAGTCAAAAATTGATTAAAATTTTAGAGAGGAGGTAAAAGGGTATGCTTAATTTCAAAAGAAATTTATTATTATATACTTTAATTTCGATTTTGGTATCTTATTTTTTTGCTTCCGAAACTTTTTGTCAGGATAAATATCCATCCCGCGCTATTGAACTTGTAGTTCCATTCGCACCTGGAGGAACAGCAGATGTTGCTGCAAGAACATATAGTGACATTTTATCCAAGAATCTAAAAGTTCCTGTTAATGTAGTTAATAGGGCAGGAGGAACTGGAATTCAAGGTACAACATATGTCATAAGAAGTAAAAAGGATGGTTATACACTTCTCGGTTCAACAGATACACCTCTCATGATTATGCCAGTTATCAATAAAGAAGTTACTTATGACCCTCTTAAAGATGTCATACCTATTGCTCACCTTGGTTATGCACCAGGCTTAATTGCTGTGAAGAGTGATTCTCCATTTCAAACCCTTGGTCAATTAGTACAATATGCAAGAGAGAATCCTGGAAAATTAAAAAACAGTTCAGCTGGTATTGGGACAGAGGCCTTTTTTAATCTACAAATCCTATGTAGCAAAGAGAAGATAAAAATACCAACAATTCCATTTAAGAGTGGAGGAGAAGCAGTTGTTTCCTTGCTTGGAGGTCACACAGATTTAACATCAAGTAGCCTTGCAAGCCTTAAGCCTCAACTTAAGGCTGGAACAATCAAGGGACTTGTCATATTTACAAAAAAACGTCACCCAGAGTTTCCAGAAATTCCAACAGCTCTTGAATTGGGTTATCCTGAAATTATCCTCAATGTATGGGCAGGACTCTTTGCACCTTCAGGTGTTCCTAAAGAAGTTTTGGATGTGCTCATTCCTGCAGTAGAAAAAACATTCAAAGATCCCGAAGTAATACAACGTGCTACCAATGCAGGGCTAATCGTTGAATTTTTAGGGCCAGAAGAAACTCGGAAACTTCTTGAAACAGGATACAATATTGTTAAAAAGATTGCACCTGAATCAGGTTTGGTTAAATAAATTTTATATGAGATCCGATTTAAAGAGCGGCATCTTCTTTTTAATAATCTCTTTAGTCATAATTTGGGAGTCTATCCGGGTTGAACTTGGAACATTTTTATCTCCTGGTTCAGGTTTTCTATCATTTGGGATTGGTCTGGTATTATGTGGATTATCAATAGTTTTAATTTTAAGAGGATTAAAGATTAGAATATATCAAAAACCTATTTCCATCCGTGTTATCTTGGCATTGATTTCCCTTTTTATCTATAGTCTTGTTCTTGAATATCTTGGCTTTGTTGTTCCAACATTTTTCCTTGTATTATTCCTTTTTCAACTCGGCCAAAGAAGAAATTGGTTCTTAACAATTGGAATAAGTTTAGTTGTTACATTTTTAGCCTATTTTATATTTGGATCTCTATTGCATGTTTACTTTCCTAAGGGTATTCTGGGTATTTAGGGAAAAACATTGGAAATATTAAAAAACCTCATTTTTGGATTGAACATAGTTCTTACACCTATAAACCTTCTTTACTGTTTCTTTGGTGTCCTTTTAGGAACTCTTGTTGGGGTGCTTCCTGGTCTTGGTCCTTCTGCAACTATTGCCCTTCTTTTACCAATGGTTTTCCATGGGAATCCAGTCTCTTCTATCATAATGCTTGCTGGAATAACATATGGAGCTCAATATGGAGGCTCAACTACATCTATATTACTCAATATTCCAGGTGAAGCTTCTTCTGTTATAACGTGCATTGATGGGCATCAGATGGCAAAACAGGGTCGTGCAGGCCCTGCCCTTGGAATTGCGGCATTAGGTTCTTTTATTGCAGGAACAATTGGAGTCATTGGCTTGATGTTATTCGCTCCTGTCTTAGCCAAATTTGCTCTTCGTTTTGGACCCCCTGAGTTTTTCTCTCTTGCTATAATGAGCCTTACACTTGTCACTTATGTAAGTAGGGGATCTATTATTAAAAGTCTTATGATGGCCTTTCTTGGATTAGCTATGAGTTTAGTGGGTATGGATCCTATAACCTCAAGATTACGATTTACATTTGGAGTTTCAGCGTTGATGGATGGTTTTGAACTTGTCTATGTAGCCATGGGCTTATTTGGGATGAGTGAAGTCCTAATAAATCTTGATAAGTCTATGAGGAGAGAAATCTTAGAGGCAGAAATAAAGAATCTACTTCCAACAAAGCAAGATTGGAAAGATTCAGCCAAACCAATAGCCAGAGGAACTATTATCGGATTCCTATTTGGTATCATTCCAGGTTTCGGTCAAGCAATCCCAACTTTTTTATCTTATGCCTTAGAGAAAAAATTTTCAAAGAAACCTGAGAAATTTGGAAAAGGGGCCATAGAAGGTGTTGCTGGACCTGAATCAGCAAATAATGCTGCTTCAAGTGGAACATTCATCCCTCTTCTAAGCCTTGGCATACCTGTAAACCCCTCAACTGCTATTTTACTTGGTGCACTTATGATTTTAGGCCTCCAGCCAGGCCCTTTACTTATAAAAACACGTCCAGACCTATTCTGGGGTGTGATAGCAAGTATGTATATTGGAAATGTTATTCTCGTAATATTAAATTTACCTCTTATAGGCTTATGGGTACAAATCCTAAAGGTGCCCTACTCCATCCTTTATGTACTAATCATTCTTATCTGCCAAATTGGTGCCTATAGTATTAATAATGATGTAAATGATGTTCTCCTTGTTAATATCTTTGGATTCTTTGGCTATTTAATGAAACGATATGATTTTGAAGGCGCACCACTTATTATGGCATTAGTGCTTGGTCGAATGCTCGAGAGTTCTTTAAGACGAGCTTTAATGATGTCTGATGGAAATCCCATGATATTTCTTGCGAGGCCAATTTCTGCAATTTTCCTTGTTATTGCTATCATCCTACTAATTTCTCCTCTACTTACACGAAAACGCATCGTTGGGGAACCCATAGAATCCTAAATCGTCTCCAAAAAAGTTAGTATAATTTTATAATTGATTAAGAAAGGAAGATTCGAGTGTTATGAGAGAAAAACCTTATTTTAAATCTTATTTTTTAGGGAGATCTTTTGACATCATATGGATTGGGAGTGGAGAACCAACAACTTCCCCCTTTGCACATATCTCTCCATTAGCCCATACAGAGACGCTTACAACGATTTTACGACCTCTAACCTCTCTGACCTTTCCTCTAATCTCTAATGGAATTCCCAGTGGAGTTGGACGAACATAATCCACATGTAACGAAGCAGTGACGAACCGTAATTTAGGTTCTGTTCCCATTTCTCTTCCTTCAGCCTTATAAGCATAAGCAACAGCAGTGCCAATTCCATGGCAATCAATGATCGATGCAATCAACCCACCATAAACATATCCTGGAACGGATATATGGTAAGGTTCTGGCTTAAAAATAGCTATAGCCTCATCTCCTTCCCAATAACTTTTAAGCTGAAGACCAGCCTCGTTTAGCTGGCCGCAACCATAACAATGGTTAAATTCATCAGGATAATATTGTTGAATTGCTTTTTTTATCATTGTATTCTTACCTTATTAAAATTTTTCATATTTTAATAAATTAAAAGCCCTGACAAAAGTCAGGGCTTTTTGATCAAATCTAATGGTGCCGAAGGGGGGATTTGAACCCCCACGGGGATCGCCCACCACCCCCTCAAGATGGCGTGTCTACCAATTCCACCACTTCGGCATCATTACCATAAATCCAAAGCCCCTATTTCTTTGGTTCAGATAAAGGTATATTCGGTTTTATTGGAGATTCCCGAGACTCAATAGGTGCAGACTGCGAGCCACTCTCTTTTATTACCATCGAAGCTCTTTTAGTTGAAGAAAATGTTAGGATTAAAGAAGTCACCATAAATATGATCGCCGCAACAGTGGTTAGCTTAGAGAGAAATCCCATTGCACCTGCACTTCCAAAGATGGTTTGACTTGCGCCTCCAAAAGCTGCACCCATTTCTGCACCTTTTCCTGCCTGAAGAAGAACAATCAAAATCAGTGCAATGCAAACTAATATATGAATCACAACAATTAATGTCATAAAATCCTTAACCTTTTATATTTATTATATATCATATTTCTTTAAATCTTACAATCCTTGCAAAGGATTCCGCAACAAGGCTTGCCCCTCCAACAAGTGCACCATCAATATCCTCTCTATCCATTAATCCCTTTATGTTTTCAGGGGTCACACTTCCACCGTATTGGATTCTTATGGCTTGAGAAATATCTTTTGAATATAGAACCTCTAATTTCTCTCTTATAAATTTATGTACCTCCTGAGCTTGTTGGGGAGTTGCTGTTCTCCCTGTACCTATTGCCCAAACAGGTTCATAAGCAATAACAATTTCTCTTATCTCCTTATCCCCAATATCCTTTAATCCAGCCTCTAATTGTCTTTTAATTACAGAAAAAGTCTTTCCTTCTTCTCTTTCAGTTAAGGTCTCTCCAATGCACAAGATTGGTTTAAGACTATTTTTTATTGCTGATTTTATCTTTAGATTCACTATTTCATCATTTTCTCCAAAGTATTGCCTTCTCTCGGAGTGTCCGATGATCACATATTTACAACCTAAATCCTTCAGCATCAATGGAGAAATCTCTCCTGTATAAGCCCCTTTCTGCTCCCAATGAAGATTCTGTGCCGATAGTTCAATTGAAGATCCATTAAGTTCTTTTCCCACTGCGTAAAGAGCTGTAAAAGGAGGAGCTACTACGACTTCAACCTCTTTGATTCCTGAAATGAGGGCTTTTAACTTTCTTACAAGATCAATTGCCTCTCCAACTGTCTTATTCATTTTCCAGTTGCCTGCAATAATTGGTAATCGAATCATCATCCTACCTTCCTCAAGGCTTCAATTCCTGGCAATTTCTTCCCCTCAATAAATTCAAGGGATGCTCCGCCACCTGTTGAAATATGACTGATGCTATGTGAAACACCTGCCTTATTTATGACTGCAATTGTATCTCCACCTCCAACAACACTAAAGGCTTTTGAATTTGCAACCTCTTTAGCAATAGAAAAACTTCCTTGGCTAAAAGGTTTCATCTCGAATACTCCCATCGGTCCATTCCAGAATATTGTCTTAGCAGGATTGATTTCTTGAGAAAACCTTTTTATTGTTTCAGGCCCAATATCGAGACATACCCAATCAGGAGGAATCTCTTCATTACTAACAATCTCTCTTTTCGCATCTTCCCTAATCTGCTGAGCAGCTACGTGATCCAAAGGAAGGATTAGTTTTGTTTTACTTTTAGCTCTTTCAATAAGATCAAGCGCAAATTTTATCTTATCCTCTTCTATAATTGATCTACCAACCTCAAATCCCTGTGCTTTAAGAAAAGTATAAGCCATTCCTCCTCCAATTAAAATGGTATCAACTTTATCCAATAAATTTTCTATCACTCCTATTTTATCTGATATCTTTGCTCCTCCAAGAATAGCTATATAGGGCTTTTCAGGATTAACGAGAACCTTCTCAAGACACTCGATCTCCTTTATCATTAAAAATCCAGCCCCTACTTCCTTTACATAATGGGTTATTCCCTCAACTGATGCATGGGCCCGGTGGGCTGCACCGAAGGCATCATTTATATATACGTCACAGAGAGAAGCTAATGCTTTTGAAAACTCTTTATCATTTTTTTCCTCCTCCTCATAGAATCTAAGATTTTCGAGCAGCACAAGATCGCCCTCTTTTAATTCCTCAATCTTTTTTTGCACCTCTCCGCCAATACAATCTGGAACAAGTTCAACCTTTTTATTTAATAATTGTGACAACCTCTCTGCTACAGGGGCTAAGCTATACTTTGAATCCTTTTTACCCTTTGGTCGACCGAGATGAGAGGCAATTATAAGTTTACCTCCATGTTGGATAATATAATTAATGGTTTGCAATGCGGAAACAATACGTGTGTCGTCTGTAATTTGATTTTTATCACCAAGGGGTACATTGAAATCCACTCTTAAAAGAACTCTCATTCCCTTTAAATTAATCTCGTCTACTCTTTTGATTTTAACCATCTGACTACTTCCCTTTGAAAAGATATATAAATAATTCTACTAACCTATTAGAAAATCCCCATTCATTATCATACCAAGAAATAATTTTGACCAATTTACCTCCAATTACCTTAGTGGATAGTGCATCTATTATGGAGGAATGTGGATTACCATTAAAATCTATTGAAACCAGGGGTTCCTCACAATAGCTCAGAATTCCTTTCATTTTTCCCTCAGCATAAGACTTTAACACTCTATTTAATTCCTCAACGGTCGTCTCTTTCTTTAGCTCAGCAACCAAATCCACAACAGAGACATTTGGGACTGGTACTCTTATAGCCATCCCATCCATCTTTCCTTTTAATTCTGGAATGACCAAAGAAAGTGCCGAAGCAGCCCCTGTTGTTGTTGGAATCATCGACATTCCGGCTGCCCTTGCCCTTCTGAGATCACGGTGTGGGAAATCAAGAATCACTTGATCATTGGTATAAGCATGTGTAGTTGTCATCAGTCCATATTCCAAACCAAATTCATCAACCAATATTTTTGCGATTGGGGCAAGACAGTTTGTTGTGCAAGAACCCATAGAAATAATATGATGTCGAGATGGGTCATAATCCTTTTCATTTACTCCTAAAACTAAGGTAACATCAGGATCTTTAGCAGGAGCAGAAATAACCACCTTTTTTGCACCTGCCTCAATATGTTTGGATGCTCCTTGACGGTCTGTAAATCTTCCAGTGCTTTCAAGAACAATATCAACTCCAAGATCCCTCCATGGGAGTGCTCCCGGATCTCTTTGAGCAAAAACCTTTACCTCTTTACCATTGACTAAGATAACATCCTTTTTTGCCTCAATCTTGGCATCAAACCTTCCATGAACAGAATCATACTTTAAGAGATGGGCAAGGGTGCTGGAATCGGTAAGATCATTTACTGCAATAAATTCTAATTCCGTATTATTTAAACCAGCCCTAAAAAAATTTCTTCCAATACGACCAAAACCATTGATTCCTACTTTTATTGCCATAAGAAATTCCTCCTTTCCGATAAAATATTATATAACTTTTTTTAATTTTCAATGCCAATTTTTATAGGCTTGTTTATAACAAAATAAATATGTTATAAAATTTAAGGGGTAAAAAAAATGCCAATTTATGAATTTCATTGCAATGAATGTGATAATGAGTTTGAAAAGTTAGTTTTAAGGACCTCTGAAGATATATCTTGCCCAAAATGTAAAAGCAAAAATGTTAACCGAATGATGTCTACGTTTGCCTTTTCAAGTGGTGGTAAATTTAAAAGCACTGCATCTTCTTCTTGCAGTGGCTGCTCTGCCACAAGTTGCTCCTCATGCGGATCTAAATAGACAAAATTGGTTTAATGATGGAAGTTAAGAAATCAAAGATTGGTTAGATGTCTTCTTGCTTCCATCTCTTGTTTCAAAAATATATCTTTCTTAATTCTCTCCAAGGCCTCATCAATCAAACGAATCATTTTGTCTTTGTCTCTTGGAAGCTTTCCATTTAATGGCAAAAGATTCGATATATGGTCACTTAAGAAGTGTGATTCCACATCGAGTTCGCTTAAAAGAATCTTTGTTTCTTCCAGTATTGTTTCTGGTCCAGGTAATTTAAAATCTCCTCTTTTCATAGATTCATATAATGGAGAATTAGGCTGAGGAATGAAAGTACGAATACGTATAAAATGAGGGTTAATTTGATTTAAAATCTTTGCAGTATTTCTTGCATGTCTTTCCCATGCCTCTTGCCCACCTATGCCTAATAGAACATAAAGAGAGTATTCAAATCCAGCCTCTTTGGCCTTTTTCCCAGCTTCAATCATCTCTGAAGGTGTTGCGCCCTTCTTTATTTTACTTAATAAATCTTCATCGCCAGTCTCAAGACCTACATGGAGCCTTTTAAGACCTGCTTGAAAGATTTCCTTTAAATCTTCAATGGGTTTTTTATAAATGGTCTTTGCTCTTGCGTAACTTGTTATCCTTTTTATATTTGGAAATGAAGAATATAAAAATTTTAAGACCTCAATAAAACTATCCTTTTTAATTACAAGACTATCTGAATCTCCAATAAAAACCGTCTCAACTTTATCTTCATAAAGATCCTTTGCCAATTCTATATCAGACTTGATTTCATCTATGTTTCTAATCTCAAACTTCGTTTTTTTATACATCGAACAGAAAGTGCAACGATTCCAAGGACAACCCCTTGTTACTCTTAAAAGTAAACTTTCTGCTTCACTTGGAGGTCTAAAAGGGGGAAAATCATAACTTCTTCTCCTAAGTCCAAATCTGCCAAGGGTCATTATTTATCTACCTTCTTATTATTGGATTAAAAACACATAAAAACCGGAATACCTGATTTTTCAAATCTCTCTTTTAATTCTAACCCGATTAGCCTAAAATATCTATCTTCTAAATAGAGATTTAATCCTTCTCGTTCATAAACCCTTTTGATTCGATTGGTATAATTCATTCGATCAATTAATATCTCATTAACTATACCCTTTAGCATCTCTACCAATTTCAAAGGATCCAATGGAAGGATTGGGCCAATAAATGCATAAGTCTTTATATTTTCTTGTTGAAGTGACTTAAGTGCATCTATTCGCAATTGGATTGAAGGAGAGCGAGGTTCAAATATTCTCCTAATATTATCATCATTGGTAGTAATAGTAACTCCTACCTCAATTTCATTAAATTTCTTAAATAAATCTATATCCCTTAGGCAAAGTGATGAACGTGTTAATATATTTATTGGAAATTGGTAATCGAGGAGGATTTCCAGGCATCTCCTTGTTAATTTGTAATGTTTTTCCAATGGCTGATAAGGATCTGTTATAGTACTTAATGCTACTATACCAGGGGTTGCCCTTTTAATCTGTTTAAAAAGAAGATTAGGGGCATTTATCTTAACATCAACAAAATAACCCCAAGGTTCTTTATGACCTGTAAAGCGCTTTATAAAACTTGCATAGCAATAAAGGCAGCCATGTCCACATCCCACATAGGGGTTGAGACAATAATCGAAACCTGAAATTGCTGTCTTTGTTAGAATAGACTTTGAGAAAATTTCTCTTATCTTCACATAATAATTGTGGGATTTTGGAAATTGAGATTCAAGTCAAAAAGATAACCTGTAGCAAATTTGTGAGATAATTAAGCAAAGAGGTAATCAATCACACGATTAAGCATCTTTGCCCCTTTAACCTCTGTCTCAAATAAAGGAACAATAGCTCTTACCTTATCTCCAAAAATCTTCCATATCTCTTCCATATGTTCCTCTTGCATCTTAATTCGGTTTCGAACAAATTCTATATCATCAACTCCGGCTTGATCCTTCAGAATTAGTCCATTGACTACCACACCTCCAACAGGGATACCAAATTCATGAAACCAATTAATAAATCGTTTGATAACTGCAACAGGAAGACTCTCTGGAAGAGTCACAAAGAAAAAGGCCGTCAAAGAAGGATCAGTAAGTAGTTCTTGAGCATGTGCCATCCTATTTTTAAAATTCAAAAGGTAATCTAAGAGGGGATCTTTCTCCTCTTTTTTGGAGAAAGAAAGCATCTCTCTTAGAGATTTTGCTTCCTGCCTGCTCTTGAGCATCTTCTCTACCCATAAGGAGTAAACTTTTGACATTCCAAGAAGGCGTCGGGCATTGGCTGTAGGAGCAGTATCGAAGACATAAAAGTCATATTCGTCCTTGAACATAAGATCCAGCATGTTCTCAAACATTGCTGATTCTTCAAAAGCCGGGTTCATAGTAGCTGATTCTATAAATTCCTCAGCCTTTGTAGTAATGTCTGCAAATTTTAAGAACCAATTAATCTTTTCCCGAATCTCTCTTTTTGAACGTTCGATCGTATCTCGGGTATCAATCTCAAATGCATAACACTTTTCTTCATCACAAACTATCGCAGCTTTTCCAAAGACATCCTTCTCAAGAAGATTGGAAAGGCTATGGACAGGATTGGTCGAGGCAAGTAAGGTCTTTTTACCCTGCTTCGCAGCCCAAAGGGCTGCAGCCCCTGCCATTACAGTCTTGCCTACTCCCCCTTTCCCACCAAAGAATATATATTTTAATTTTGGATGTTCTGCCATAAATTTTTTCATATTAATAGAAATTTGATTCATTTTTCCCATCCTCTCAGAAACCATCTCCAAACATTGCCTTGGCCATTTTCTCAATCATAGGGAGACCCGTCACATCCCTTTCCATCTCGGGAACAGAGGCTAATATCTGTTTCCCAAAAGTCGTCTCTATTACCTTTAAATAATGTTCTTGCATCTCAAGACGATTCTTCAAATACTCTGGAATGCTTTGATTTTTGAGCTCTGCCGGAAGGACCCTATTTATAATATAGCCACTTAATGGAACATCAAATTTTGCAAAGAGCTCGGCTGCCTTTAAAGTATCCTTTATTACCATCTCCTCTGGGGTTAGAACAAAAAAGAAGGCGGTTTTCTGTTTATCTGTCAAGATGCTTGAAGATTTGTTAATCCGTTCTTTGATATATAGAAGTTCATTTAGAATGGCATCCTCTTCCAGTTGCTTTTCACGCTTAATCACGGCTGCGACCTGATCATATTCTCTCATCTGTTCCCTTAGGCCTGTAATCTTATCAATCCATGCATCATATACTGAGGCCATACTCAAGTAATAAAGGGCATGACCAAGAGGGACTAAATCATAAATGTAATACTCATAGCCCCCTTTGACCACAATATCTACGACCTCATCGAAAATTGCACTTTCTTCCATAGCAGGCTCTGCAGCTGCAGCTTGGATATAGCTTTCAATCTCATCCGGTATCTTATCCAACCCATACATATCAAGAATCTTCTGTCTGATCTCCTGTTGGTATTCCTTTACTCTACGATCAGCGTCTATTTCTTGAGCATAAAGATTAGGAATAATTTCTGTTGGTCCTTTACCAAATATGTCTCTCTCAAATATATCACTCAGAGAAGCCTGTGGATCAACCGAAAATACAAGTACTTTTTTACCCTTTTTAGCCAAATAATAGGCTGTAGCTGCAGAAAAAGTTGTCTTTCCCAAGCCACCTTTTCCTCCGAACATGATATATCGCCTATCAGGATACTTCTCGAATATGACTGATAATGAAATTGTAATCACCCCTTTCTGGGTTACCTGAGCTACTGGGTTATTTACCTTTAAGCAAGTGCATCAGTTAAATCTTTCTCCCTAAGCATCCTTCTTTTCCACGTAGAGATTTGAGGCACTACATAAGGAAGTAGTCTTAATGAATAATATGGAGGTAATATTGGGACACCAAGCATGTCACCCATAGTAATGAGGATAAAAAGATGCTCCATACTTGCCCTTGTCTTGAGGGCAAAACGGGCCGAGTCGTGTGCAGCCATTCCATAAACAATCTCTTTTACAGCCTGTAGAATTCCACCTTTCTTTTTTTTCTCTTCTGCCATAAGACATCTCCATTAAATATATATTGCGGGGCTTGAATCTAATCACTTTTTAACAGAAGTAGATTAGTAAATCAAGCCCCTATACCTTTATGTTATTTATTTTATGCCTTTGCCGTTGCCACTTCAGCCCTAACTGCACGATATCGATTGAATGCCTTTACTCCTTCCACAGCTAATATAATAGCTGCAACTACTAAAAAGAAACCCACAAGTCCCATTAGTGTATTTCCCACAATAGCTTCTGTCCCTTTTACTACACCTGTAAATACTCTATAAAGAAGCCCATAGGAGGTGTAGAGAAGTGCAGCAACAGTCGTCACAAACATGAAGATCATCGGATAAAATGCATAAGCAGCTGACCTTCCCTCTGATATTAAATAAGCAGAGACTAACATCAATGCCAAAGAAGCCATTAATTGATTAGCTCCTCCAAAAAGAACCCAAAGGTATTGCCACCATCCTGTAAAAACTAAAAGTATACCCAGTAGGCTTGCTATAATGGTTCCAATATGGGCATTTTTAAAGACTGGACTAACATCTCCTAATAACTCTGATGTGGCTATTCTCATAAACCGGATAACCAATTGTAAAATTGTTACAGCCAGAAAGATCATCATCACACTTCCATAAGATTGGCCAATTGAAAATGGTAATCCTAATGCTCCTAAAAACTTACCTACTCCTGTAGCAAATACACCAGCAGGTCCTTTGGCAATAGCTGCTCCATATTCAGTAGAAGAGGCATAGATTGTTCCAGCAGTTATCAAGGCAAAGAGAGCTAAGGCCATCTCTACAAACATCACTCCTCCTCCAACAGGACGTGCATCAGTTTCATATTCCAATTGGCGAGCTGTCCCTGAAGTGGAAACTAAGCTATGCCATCCCGAGATAGCTCCGCAAGCAATAGTTACGAACATTATTGGCCAAATTGGGCCAATCTTTATATAGAAACCTGTATAAGCAGGAAGAGTAAAACTTGGATGGAGAATAAGAACACCTATAATACCAAAGAAAAGCCCCAATAAGACCACATAAGAAGCTACATAATTAATTGGAAGAGCAAATCTCCAGATAGGAAGAACAGCTGCAAAATAGCAGAAGACAAATGCAGCAATAGCCCAAATCAGACGACTATTTGCAATAGTATCACCAACTATTTTATTAGATGGAGCAACTGATCCTACCCATATTCCAAAAAGAGTAATAATGACAGTTATAATTGTCGTTAAAAGAATATCCTTCTTCCAGCGGTAGATCATTTGTCCAGCTAAAATTCCGGCACCCGTCATGAATAGCCAAGCCATAGGAGAACCTTTCAAACCAATGGCTGTGCTGACAACAACATTTCCAAATGCTCCAGCAATCAGAAGGAGATAAAAATAGATGAAGGACAAAAGAATTATCCTCGCTCTTGGAGAAATCAATTTATGACTCAGCCCTCCGAGAGAAGCCCCATCCTTTCTCATTGCAATCATGGCGCTGGAATAATCCTGGACCCAACCAATGAAAAATGTACCTGCCAAAATCCAAATTAGTGCAGGTAGCCATCCCCATTGAATAGCAATAATTGGTCCAATCACAGGTGCTGCCCCTGCAATTGATTTAAATTGATATCCAAAAAGGATGTTTCTGCTGGTGGGCATGAAATCTACTCCATCCATATACATTCTGGCGGGAGTCATTCTCTTCGGGTCTGCCTTCATAATCTTTGTATCCACATACTTTGCATAAACACGATACCCTATAAAAGCAACAATAAGTCCAATTATGACTACTACAACTGAATTCATAAAATCACCTCCTTAAGCTTACAAATGAATTCACTCAATTAAAAATATCTTTTCCCTCAGCCTCATTTAAGCTTATTTTCTGACGCTCTCTCACCCCCTTCACCCAAATTATTTTTCCCCAAAAATTCTTTTAATTACTATTTAAAACATCCTAATTGACATTCACTTATCTTTATCTTCATTTCATTAAGAATTTTTGTCAATTCTTTTTTTGGAATACCAAAATCATCGGCAATCTTAAAACAAACAGCGCATGGAATTTTTCCGTCCTTTGCCTTTTCTAATATAATCTCCTCAAGTTTTTTACGATCCATCCTTTCACCTCCCACATTTCACTTTTTGTCTTTTTCTTTTGATAGATATATTCCATATTCAAATCCGTCAACGAGCGCCAAAAAAGAGGCCTTACATATATTTTCAGAAAAGGCCTTAACCTTCCATGCCTCTTTCCCATTTGTGAATAGGATCTCAACTTCAACTCGAGCTGCAGTACCTGCTCCTGGGTCAAATATTCTTGAACTAAAATCAATCAATTTTATTTGATCCACTTCTGGGAAGAGGGATTTTAGTGATTTTTTTAAAACCTTTGCAAGTGCATCCACTGGCCCAACCCCTGTATCTGCCTCGTGCATTTCCCTTCCATTTGCTCGAAGCATGATTGTAGCCTCAGGTCTTTCCCCATCATCAATTAATCTGTAATTTCCAATAATCTCAAAATGGGGTTTATAATCTGACATGGATCTTAAAAGATTCAAAATTTTCGTTGCATCTTTTATCTTCTCTTCAAACAACCTCATTACCTCCAATAAATTAATTTCTATTAAATTAATATTAAACAAATTTGTCAAGAAAAATTATAATAATGTCATTTAAAAATTAAAAGGAGTTCTTAAAAATCCCTTTCTAATTCTATCCTCAAATATTGAGGATTGATTATATATGGGAAACCTATTAACTCTCTAAAACCATAGGGCTATTGGGGGAAAGATGTATATGAGGAGTATCATAAACAAGTTCAATAAAATATATGGGATGGCAGCAAGCCATATCTCTCCCATCTTAATCTCCGGTGTAACTCCCTTCATGACAAATAGAGCCATCCCAAAAGGAGGAGTGATTGCCCCTGTTTCGATGTTTATTAAATACATAACACCAAACCACACTGGATCAAATTGCAAAACCTGAATGATAGGCATGAAGATAGGAAGCGTAATCATCATAATAGATAGAGAATTCATGAACATCCCAAGCATAAAAACAACAGTCTGCATAGCAACAAATAGTATAAACTTATATTCTGTAAAACGAAGAGCAAATTCAGTTAAACCAGTAACCGCCCCACTATAGGAAAGGATTTGACTAAAAAGATCGGAGCCAGCGATAATTAAATAAATCATTACTGTCACTCTAATAGTACCTATAAAGGCTTGTTTGATTACATTTATGTTCAATCTTCTATGACATGCACTTAGTATGAAACATCCAAGAGCTCCTGTACCAGCAGCCTCAGTAGGTGTTGCAATCCCTACATAGATTACTCCTACTACCATAAACATAATGAATCCTACAGGTAGTATGTATTTAGAAAACGCGGTTAGTTTCTCCTTAAAAGGACTATATTCAACTGAATATGGAGGAGCAATGGAAGGATTAAATACACACCTAAAAATAATATAAATTGCATAGAGACCCGCCATGAGCAAACCTGGAACAGTAATGGCAAGCAGAGTTTTTCCAACCGAGATGTCACCAACAGCACACATTAATACGGCCAATGTGCTCGGCGGAATCATAATTGCTAATCCACCACTTCCTAAAATAGGCCCAACACTCATTGGAGTTTTATAACCTCTTTTCTCCATTTCAGGAACGAGAGATTTTCCCAACATTGCTGTACTTGCTATCCCTGTTCCGGTTAAGGCAGCAAAGACTGTCCCAGCACAAACTGTGAGTAATGATAAACGTCCTGGAAGTTTCCCAATCCATTTATCGATGGCATCAATTATATCTGGAGCAAGTTTTGAGTGGAATATCACCTCTCCCATAAGAATATAGAGTGGAATAGGAAGTAATGAAAAATTCATAAGGGAGTCTGCGATACTATTTATAAACTGGGACATGCCTGGACCTATACCCCATAGCATTGGTGCAATTATTATAATGACGGCAAAAAAACTGAAAGCCACAGGCATTCCCATAAGCATAAGAATTAATAGGATAGACCAAATGATCAAAAGAAAAAAATACCATTCCAAACTGAATTCCTCCTAAAATGATTCTTAAATTTAATCTTTATTCATGATTTTTTTGAGCTTTTAAATTTCTCTAAGTTGCTTTTCATTCTTCTCAAGAACTGTATCAATAATAATATGCTTCCAATAGGGATAATGATGAAAAGAGACCATTTGGGAGGTTCCATAGGCATACCCAGGTAAAGCTTTGATTTCCAACTCGACCATGTCTCTATTGCACCATATACCAGTACAATGATGCATATTATTGCGCAAAGGATGGAGTTGATAATCTGTAGGAAATACCTATAACGTGGTCTTAAATAAGAAAGTATAATGTCTATTGAGACATGCCCCTCTTCTCTTAATAACCAGGCAGCTGCCATGAAGGTTAAATATACTTGAAAAATTGTTGAAATATCTACTACCCAATTTATTGGGACATCCAAAGTATATCTTAAAAACACTCTTGCAGATATCCCTATCATTAGGAATATAACCATAACGATTGCTGCCTCACGTCCTATCTCAATTATTTTGTCAAAAATATATATAACCCTCTTAGGTTTTACACTTATTTCTCCCATTGCTCCCTTCCATGGAAATTTATTTTGAAATTATAGATATACTCCCCACTCATGCAATTTATAAATGAGTTCTCATGAAATTTTTTACTTAAAAATAAATTCCTCCCCCACCCATCACATGATTGAGATCAGGGTGGGGGATTTTTAAAAGTAGATAAAAACACTAAATTATTTATTAGTAAGCTCATAGATTTTACGGGCTACTTCAGGTGCCATTCTTGATTGATGTTCATACATTGCATCATTTACTTTTTTGAGAAACCATTCTCGATCAGCACCTTTGAATTCAACAACTGTCATCCCACTATCTAAAGCCTTCTTGAATGAATCCTGGTCAATTTTGGTGTGTTTTGCTTCTGTTTGAGGTGCAAGCTCATAAAGAGAGTTAATAAATAGATCCTGTAGATCTTTTGGAATTGTATTCCATTTCTTCAAATTCATGAAAAGTGTTGCAGGAGCAGTTCCAAAACCTGGTTCAATGAAATATTTTGCAACCTCATATAGCTTGAAGGCAACAATCGTATTGATTCCACCTCTTCCCACATCAATTAATCCCCTCTCCAAAGCTGTGTATTGCTCAGCCATTTGCATGGCTACTGGCGTCATTCCAAGAGCAGGTCCAATTGCATCGAACACTCCAGTCCCAGCAAGGCTTAGCCCTTTAAAATCGGATGGTTTTTCAATTTTTTTCTTACTTACAAAATGGAAAAGAGTTCCAGGCTTCATAGGAAGCATGACGAGATACTTTAATCCTACTTTTTGATATAATTCATCCAGATAATCATGTGCTCCTGTCTCTCGGTGCCTATAAACTGGTGTCTTTGTCAGAGTTAACATTTCTATACCTTTAATAAGCCCACCCATAAAGTCGGGAGATATGATACACATATCCACAGCTCCGTCTTTCACAGCAACAGCCTGTGAAAATAACTTTACTGACTCTGGTCCACCACGATAAATAAATTTCAGTTTCCCTCCTGAACGTGCTTCAATCTGCTTGAGGTCTTCACCAAGTACCATGGAAATTGGATGATTCCGAGCAACAAAAGTCACATAGTTTATTGTGATCGGTTGCTCTGCACTTTTAATTTGTGGACAAATAAAAGCCATAACCAAGAAAAGACACAATAAGATAAATATTTTTTTCTTCATAATGTTACCTCCTCGTATAATATGTTTGTTAGGTTGTTTTAAACATGATTGAATCTTTTGTTATTAAAAACCTCTTTACTTATTAAGAAGGGGCCTTTATGATCATCCATATAGGGGATGAGAGGGAAATTCTTCTACCTCCTGTTGTCCCTCGGTTGAACTTTAAGCTCACAAGAAACCTAAGAAGGATCTATTACGATAAAGAGAAAAAAGATAAATTTAGATGCCTTTGCCATTGCTGATCGATCCTGCTTCGCAATTCCCCCTGAAACCTATGAGAGCCATCAAACATACTTCTCCCTAAGAAGATTAACTCGATATCGATACTATATCGTTCAATCCATAAGCAGAGAGAAAGCCTACTTCTTGATTTACCTTTACCTCAAGTTCTTAGCATTCTACATATACCTGATATTGAGAAGTACTCTCCAAAAATCCTTAAAAAGATTAAACGAGCTATCGAGAAATAATCTCAAGCATTCCCAAATAATCTACACTCCACCAAATCAATCGATATGCACTATAGTCAAATATCTCCTTAGAGATATAATAAATCATTCGTGCAACTTTTATGCAGAAGACACCCGAATAAGTAAGAGCGTTATAAATATTTTATTTAGCACTTCATCAAGGCAATTAATACATTTTATATACAAAAGGCAAAGTACCGAGCTTAATATAAAACCAAATTCAAGGAATTTCCTAAACACCAACATAAAAGGGACATCGTCTTAATAGCAAGAAAAGTAATAAGCCTGGCCTATGCCCTTGTCAAAAAGGGGCAATTCCATCAAGAAAATTATTAGTATGAAGCATAGACGGTATATTCGATTTTCAAAGAGCAACTGACCGACTTTAATTTTTAAAAATGCTTTTTAGTAAAAAATCCTTGTCTTCATTTTACATTTCACATATTACCACAACACCTTAATTATTTACATTGCCACTCTTGGCAGAAACAACGCAATATCAGGAAAGGCAATTATAAATCCTGTTAATATGGCCATAGCTAAGGCAAAAGGCCAAATACCAGCGTATATTTCTGTCATAGGAACATCCTTTGCCATCCCAGCCATAACAAATACATTAAAACCAACAGGTGGAGTTATCATACCCATCTCCATCATGATAACCGTTAGGACCCCAAACCATATGGGATTAAATTCTAAGGCTAAAACAGTAGGCAGAACAGCAGGCACTGCAATTAACATCATTGCCCAAGCATCCATCAATGCCCCTAAAATAACGTAGAGAACCATAATAGCAATAATAATACCTATACGAGGTATTGGAAGATTAATACAAAAATCTGCCAAAGCCTTTGTCAGTCCACTTAGGGATAGAAGATAATTAAAAAGCATAGCACCTATTACCATTACAAAGATCATCCCTGTTGTTCGGAGTGTATTAAGAATGGCTCGTTTTAGACCCTCTTTTGTTAAACGTCCTCTAATTAATGTTATTATAAATGCAGCTACCACTCCAACACCTGCTGCCTCAGTTACATTAAAAATCCCAAGATATATGCCTCCCATGACAAGCCCAAATAAAATCACAACAGACCACAAATCCTTTAATGAAATAAACCTCTCCCTCCAACTCATAGGCTCACCTGGTGGACCAAGCTTTGGATCAATCTTACACCTAATATAGATAATTATCCAGAAAATGAGAATAAGTAGAACACCTGGAATAATCCCTGCAATAAAGAGTCGACCAATGGATTGTTCTGTAATAATCCCATAAAGAACAAAGGCATTACTGGGTGGAATTAATATACCCATTGTTCCACCTGCTGCAATACATCCCAATGCCAAACTATTTGCATATCCCCTTGATTTCATCTCAGGATAAGCAATGGAGACCATTATCACAGAACCTGCTGTACTCGATCCCTGTACAGCAGCAAAAGCTCCACATGCTCCTATAGTAGCCATTGAAAGCCCACCCGGAAGATGACCTAACCACTTATTTACCGTTTTATAAGCATCCTGACTTAAACCAGAAAGAAAGGCAATCTCACCCATTAACATATATAGAGGAATAACAGACATAGTATAAGTAGAAGTCTGAGAAAATGCTGTATGAGCAAGTTTATTAAAAGCTGAATCCAAATTTGTTAGCAACGCAATCCCTATAAACGCAGTAAGGCCCATACTAACCCCAATATGCATCCGTAAAACCATAAAAACAAACATGAAAATTACACATAATAGCCCTATCTGCCATTCACTCATTTGTAAAGTCCCTAACTCTTTTGGATTAATTTTTATTTTTGAGTTCTATTCCCTCTTGTTTGATAATATCTTCTTTTTCAGAAGAAGAGAAAGGAGAAAAAGAATTTACCAAAAGCTCAACCCCCCATAATAACGCCCCAATCGAAATAATAAACATTACAGGCGCAATCGGTATTTTTAAAACATCTGTTACCCTTATCCTCGGCACACAATAAGAAATAGCCAGTAATCCTTCCTGCCAGCTCAAAGTAAAAGCATAAAGCGCTACAAAAAAATACATAATCCCTAATATAACGGCCCTTAAACGATTCGGAAAACGGTTAACTACTTCATCAAATGTCACATGTTGCTTTCTAACCTCAGTATAAGTAATAGCAAAAAAAACTGTTACCACCAATAATAACTGGCTAACCTCTACAGCCCCAGGCAAAGGTGATCTAAATACATAGCGACCTATAACATTTATAAATATAACTAAAACCAAAAGGATTAAAGAAAAACCACCTATCCATGTAATGACCATAACAACTTTATGTAAAATCTTCCTGAAGGAATCCAACTTGTCTGAATCCTTCATCTATCTGCCTCTTCCAAGGTAAGGAAAGTTGCCTTCAAAAAGCAACCTTACTTACCTTAACCCTGAAAGATTTTAAAGTTGATAATTACTTCTTGCCTACAAGCTGTATTATATCTTGGTACAATTTTGTCCCTGGCAATCCCATCTTATCCATTTCTTTTGCCCACTGTTCCTCTACAGGTCTCAGAACCTCTGCCCATCTTTCCCTCTCTTCAGATGATAACTCTATAAACTCAATACCAGCCTTTTTACCTGTCTCAATAGCCAACTCAGCATCATTCCTATAAGTTTTACTTTGTGTTTCAATTGCCCATGGGATAAGATCTGTAATAATTTTTTGATCAACAGGAGAAAGACTATTCCAGGCAGGCAGTCTCATAGCGGTAAAATTGGATGCCGAACCAAAATCCAATCTTGTAACATATTTGACTACCTCTGCAAGCTTAAATCCTCTTAAACTATCGATTGGAAAAAGTACTCCATCGATAATATTCTTTTCTAGAGATGAATAGATATCAGGTGGAAATATTCTTTCTGCGGTTCCGCCCAAGGCTTTAATAACAAGAGGTGGTGTTTTACCCGAAGGAAATCCAATAATCTTACCTTTTAGGTCTTCAAGTTTTCTAACAGGTTTCTTTGCCATAAGTAAATTATTAAGTGCAAAACGACCTGTCCAAAGAATTTTTATATCTTTAAAATACATTGGAATTAAATAATTTTCATAAACAAAATTTCTTAAAGCTATACAGGTAGGATCCCAAACATAGCCTGGTATCAGAGTAGGAAGATGAAAGATGCTTTCTAAAGGGAAGCGTCCTGTTATCCCAACAGGTACAATAAAAGCAATATCACTTGTCCCTTTCAAAAGATCATCATACATTTCAGAAAATTTCCCCAATTGTTGATCAGGATAAACAACTACTTTAATCCTTCCCTTTGTCCGCTTCTCAACCTCTGCTGCCCATGGGTTAATGAGATTCCTAACCACATGATGAATAGATGGAAATTCTGTAGCAAATTTCAACTTAATTTGTTTTACAGGAGTTTGAGCAAATACTATTAAAGAATATCCACTTATACCTATAAATAATAAAACTATGATAATAAAAAATATTATTTTTCTATAACTTAGAATAAACATTTCTTAACCTCCTCGTATAATATTATGGTTTATTGGATTTTTTTTGGATCTGTTCTTCGGGAATAAATGGTATTGTTTTCTGCCAATGGATGCCGGAAAGATCTACTCTGCCACAGGCAAATAGTCTATCCATTGGCACAGGTAACTTCCAAATTTTTGCAGCGTTTCCACCCACAATTAAATTGATTTCATCCTGTGTAGCCAAGTCAAGATCTTTGAGTCGATGAATCTGGTGCGTCGACCAACCATACCAATCAGGTTGATATGGTTGTGGTGATACCCAATTACGTTGAAATCCTATACCAGTTGGATTTAAATATTTGGCACCTGGTTGAGTAGGAAAAGATGTCCAAAGGCTGCTTCCGGTATCTCCTCCTGTCCATATTAGCCGAGTTGCCCCAAGATTGGGGTCCTTCAGTGCAAACTCGTAGTATTCGGCCCGCCAATATCCTGTCTCTAAATATACATTGTCAGCCATACCTGCAATCCTACATGTTAGCCTTACCTCTTCTGGATATTGCCCCCCACCATGCATGACAACAATACGCACTTCAGGAAATTCTTTCGAAATTGTGCGTAATATTCCGAGGCCTGCATAAGGACCACCCCAATCAGTTTCGTGATATTCATGAAAATCTATTGTGATATCATATTTAGAGGCCAACTTTGCAATCTGCCTAAATTCATCCAAACGCTGATCATAGGTCGGGCTTTTACGCACCATACCTATTCCCCCAGGTGCAAACTCTCCAATGGACACAAATCTTCCTTTTCCCCATTCGGATGTAAGTGCAGTTTCAATCTCTTCAAGAGCCAACTCTATACTCCATTTTGCTTCACCCCGAGCACATTTTAATCGCAACGTCTGATCACTGCATGATGCACGAAACCTTGTAGGATATTTATCAACAATCTGAGCTTGCATCTCATTAGTTGTCCCAGCAAAACTTGGCTTAAGAATACCCATATCAATACCATATACATCCATATCATAAAGAATTATTTCAGAATTATCATAAGGCTCTAACTCAGACATGACCAGTTTAAAACCACTCTCATCTTCCTTCATCTTTTTTGCTGGCCGATAGAGTGTAGAACCATGAATATGCCCATCTACAACGAAACGACCCATTTTCATTTTTTAACCCCCTAAATTTATTATTTGCTTTTCAATACAAATGGTAGCCCCGAAAAATACTACCCACCCTCTACAAAAGTGATGAATTCAACCACGGCATCTCTTGGAATAGTTGTTTGATCAAAATTATTTTCAGGGATAAGAAGACCATCAATTGTAGCTGCACAAACATACCCTTCTTCTTTGTGATAAGATACCAATTCTCTAAGGCTCATGCCTTCTCGCCACAGAATAAACTCTACATGGGCCTTATCAGGAACTTTGGTCTTGTCAAAATTAGATCTTGATACATATATCCCATTTATGAGCACACCCACAACAGGCCGTGTCTCTTTTAATTCAATAAGTAGATCCGTAATTTTCATTCCTTTGTGCCAGATAGTGTCTTTTCCAACGGTCAAGCTATTCATTTGAAGTGGTGAGTCCCAAATTATCTGCAAGATAAGATTGCCCTTTTTATCATTGTTTTAATAATTTGAATAATGTATCTATTCTGTGAAAGAGGAATGGTCCCGATCGTTGCAGCCTCTCCAGAGGCCTCTGCATTTTCTTCATTAATCTCTTTTCCAATTAATGCTGCCTCTGCAGGAATTGACCTCAATGGGATTGGGGCTACTCCGCTCAGGGCAATCCTCGCATTTTGAATCTTACCTGAATCAATTGAAAGGACCACTGCTACTCCAACAATAGGAAAATCTATTGTCTTACGAATCCTAAATTTGAGAAATGCTTGTTTAGTATCGTAGTTTTTCTTAGGTATCTCCACTGCCTTAACAATCTCGTCTTCTTCAAGTACAGTTGACTTCATAATCCCAGCTCTAAAGAATTCTTCTGCTGGAATTGTTCTTTTTGTAGTCTCTATTTTAGCTTCCAGGGCAATCAATGCTGGAGCAAGATCTGATGGACTTACAGCCACACAACCACAATTAAAACAACGATTTGATTCTTCCTTCACTTGTTCCCAATTTAGACCCTTTGTATCTTCTTCGCAAACGTTTCTTTCTAACACAGGCTTCTGCCAAATCACTATTGATTTTGTCTTCTTTAAGTAATTGGGATTAAAAGATAGAAGTAATCCATTAATTTTATCACACTCATTGCCATCAATAGATTTCTTTTTCCCCAATCTTTTATCAATTGAAAATGCTGCCTTTCGACCTGCTGCAATAGCCTCTATAATGCTTGCAGTCCCAGTTGTTACATCCCCACCAGCAAAAATTCCAGAAATATTTGTCTCTTGTGTCTCGGGATTTACTATTATTAAACCTCTTTTAATTTCTAAAGGTAAATCGGGATCGATAAACGATATATCAGGTCTCTGACCCACAGCCATAATCACTTCATCTGCTTCTATTGAGTTCTTTACAGAATAATCAAAGCGCGGGCAAAAATTACCTTTATCATCAAAGACCGATGTGCAACGTATAAGTTCAATGATTTTTATGCCACCGTTTTTCACTAAAACTTTTGAAGGACCCCAGGAAGGCATAATCTTAATCCCTTCTTCAAGGGCTTGCTCAATCTCCCATCTAAAGGCTGGCATTTCATCACGGCTCTCCAAACAGGCAAGTGTTACTTCCTTAGCTCCAAGTCGCTTTGCAGTGATCCCTACATCTACTGCGACATTACCACCACCGATAACAAGGACATTTCTCCCAATTATCTTATTATCAGCTAATAATCTCTGTGTCAAAAAAGAAAGCCCGGAACTCGTTAACTGTTCTCCTTCTATACCTATTGAACCAGGTATCCATGCACCTGTTGAAAGAAAAATAGCATCAAACTCTTTTCTTATTGAACTTAATAGAATATCCCTACCTACGTGAACATTGAGTCTGAATTGGATTCCCATATTTTCTATATTTTTTACCACTCGCTCTACAAGCTCACTTGGCAATCTATATGGAGGAACGGCATAGGCCATCATTCCACCAGGCTTTTCTAATCTTTCAAAGATAGTAACCTGATATCCTAATCTCCTTAAATAATAGGCCGCTGAAAGACCTGCTGGCCCAGAACCAATAATCGCAACACGATACTTTTTTTCATTTTCGGGCAGATTAAAAAATTTGTTTCCGTTATCAAGAACATAGTCGCCCACAAACCTTTCAATATTTCTAATTGAAACAAACTCATCAAAATCCTTTCTATTACATTCTTCCTGACAAAAATGTGGGCAAACTCTCCCAGTTATTGCAGGCATTGGGTTAGTGGCAAGTAGTATTTTTGCTGCCTCATCTAAAGTATCATTCCTGATCATGCTAAGATAAGAAGGAATATCTACTTTCCCTGGACATCTGGATTGACAAGGTGGATCAGAGATTTTAGCTCCTCCAAAAATTGAATGGAAACGGTTCTCACTAATAAGCGCAGGACAATTTTTTCCTCCTTTTCTAAGGCAGTGAAAAACATTTTCTGGATACCGATAATACCAACATCTCGTCTCCTGACAAATATTGCCACCTAAGGTTCCCATATTTCTTATTTGTGGCGATGCCACAGATCGAGCAGCTTCTGATAATAGGGGAAATTTCTCTTTAATTATTTTATTTTCCACTATGTCGCTAAGCTTTGTTAGGGCACCAATTGTTAGGTTAGTTTCATTTTCAGTAATTTCATCAAGACCTGGAATGTTTTTGATGTTTATAACAATCTTTGGAGCTTCTGGATGGGATCGTGCTTTAAGTAGATTAAGGATATCTGTTCCTCCAGCTATGACCAAAGCGCCTTTCATCTTTAGGGCTGAAACGGCCTCATCAAGGGAATTCACATTAATATATGAAAATCGCTTCATCCTTTTTGGCCTCCTATATCTTCCCTAAAGCCCTAAGAATCTTATCAGGTGTAATAGGGTGATCTTTAATTCTAACTCCAATCGCATTATAGATAGCGTTTCCAATAGCAGCAGCAACTGGTACCATTGCATTCTCACCCAATCCCTTCATATTAAGGGGTGGAGTGGGAGCATGCTTTGGATCTGAGATGACAACAGATATAAATTCAGTTAAATCTAAGAAGGTTGGAATCTTGTAATCGACCATCTGGACATTCATTACCCTGCCCTGATTCCTAAAATCATAGATAATGTCCTCGTATAGTGCGAAGCCAATCCCCCATAGGATACTGCAGTCAAGTTGCGCTTTTGCAAGCTCAGGATGAATCACTACACCAGCATCAGCAACAAGAACAATCTTTGGCACGGTTACCTCTCCTATCTCAATATCCACTTCTACCTCTGCATATAGGGCAGCATTGCTTTTCTCCCATAAGGGCTTACCAGTTTCAGGGTTATAATGAGGTACTTCTTCGTAACCTACTCCATAAACACCAACTCTGCCAAAAAGGGCTGCTGCCTTTTGTATTGTAATGTTCTTTTTGGGATCCGTTTTCACAAATATCATACCATCACCAGTCTCTAAATCTTCTGGTTTTACATTCAATACCTTCGAAGCCTTTTCCAGAAGCTGTTTTTTTGCGTCTTTTGCTGCTTTTACTGCTGCGCCAATAATTAATGGAGTACCACGGCTTGCAAAAACACCAAATCCTCTTGGTACAAAAGAAGTATTGGGTTCACTAACCCTTACAACATCCGGAGAAACTCCAAGGACTTCAGCAACACACATGGGAAGTGCTGTCCTGATACCTTGCCCAACTTCTTCAGCGTGCGATAGCACCTCTACAGAACCATCCACATTTACCCTTACAACTCCCATTTCATTATTGACACCTGAAAGGTGCTGAGCCAGGGCCACTCCAACACCTCTTCTCTTTGGACCTTCAACAGCCGAAGGCTTTCCCCACCCTTTCCATTTTTCCTTCCATCCAAACAATTCTGCTCCTTTTTCCAGAAGGAGTTTATAATCTCCTCCGGCAAACTCTCCCCATATGAGACGTGTTACAGTAGGATCTCCCTGCCGAATAGCCCACTTCATCCGCCATTCCACAGGATCCATTCCTACTGCTTCTGCCAATTCATCTATAAATTGTTCTGAACACCAGAAGCCTTCTGGATCACCATATCCCCGCCGGGAACCAGACATGTTAAGATTGCAATATGCTGGGTAACCAACAAATCGACAACTATCAAATTTGTAAACAGCCACTGCTCCAGAACCTATATATGGTGCTTCTAAGCCAGAAATATTATGGCCTCCTTGATTAGAATATATAACAACATCTATTGCTGTTGGCTTTCCGTCTTCCTTTTTGACTCCTCCTCTCGTGAAATAGTAAAAGGGACCTACGCTATGGTGAGTTAATGCAATCTCTTCTTCCCGTGTAAACTGTAACCGTACTGGCCTTCCTGTTCTTTTTGCGAAGATCGCACATATTACCGCTTGCATCGTTTCAATATGACCTGTCTTTGCTCCAAAATCTCCCCCAATGAAGGGAGCTATGACCCGCACCTTAGATTCTGGTAATCTCATTATTTCACATACTTTATCCAGTATCGCCCAAATGTACTTTGTGCTTGACCATATCGTTAGTTCTTCACCATTCCATGCACAGAGAACACCATGGGTATCCAGACATTGATGCGCTTGAACCCCAACAGTATACCTGCTTTCTAAAATAATCTCTGCTTCTTCGAAACCTTTAACTATATCTCCACGCGAGGTTTCAATAGGGAAGTTTGAAGGTGATAGATTATCTGGCATATCAGGGTACATTAATGGAGCTTCAGGTTTCATAGCCTCCATTGGGTCGAAAATAGAAGGCAAAGGCTCATACTCAACCTCTATTAATTCGAGGGCATCTAAGGCTACATCTTCGGTCTCCGCAGCAACTGCGGCTACTTGCTCTCCAACATAAAATACCTCTTTTGGAAGAACCCGATAGGTATGATGAGGTGATGAATGAGCACGAATAGGTATTTGGGGTACATCTTTATACGTTAATACTCCTTTTACGCCTGGCAACTTTTCTGCCTTACTGGTGTCAATCCGACGAATCTTTGCATGTGCGTATGGACTTTTGAGTATTTTGCATTCAAGAATTCCAGGCAAGCGGATATCATGGAGATAGACTGCCTTTCCAGTTACTTTAAGTGAGGCATCAATCCTTGGTATGTTTTTCCCCAAAATACGATATTCTTCTCCCATGGCTAATTTATCCTTTTTTATTGATTATCTTTGCTGCCTCCATGATAGATTTGAGTATCAAATTATAATTTCCACATCGGCAGAGATTTCCTGAAAGGCCCTCTTTGATGTCATTCTCTGTAGGATTAGGATTTTTATCCAATAAGGCCTTGGCTGAAAGAATCATCCCTGGTACACAGAATCCACACTGAACTCCGTGGTTTTCAATAAAAGCCTTTTGAAGGGGATGAAGCTCTCCAGTGGCTGGATCGGCCAATCCTTCAATTGTAATAATTTCTTTGCCATCACAATCAACCGTTAGGGTTGAACAAGAGAGGATTGGAGTCCCGTTCATTAGAACAGTGCAGCTTCCACACGCCCCACTATTGCAAGCAACCTTCGTTCCTGTAAGTCCTAATTTTTCTCTAAGGGTATAAGCAAGCGTGTCCCATGGATAGACATCATAAGAAGGCATTTCCCAAGGTTCTACATCTTCCCCAAATCTCAAGCGATAAAGTCTACCATTGATGGTGAGTTTAATCAATTTCTCTTCTCGGTTCGACCCTGGAATCTCTCTAAAAATTTGTTTTTCTCCATTTTTCATCATAAACCACCTACTGCCCGATTGATAATTTAGATTATTTATTGTCCTTTAGTTCAATCATTTCCTTATACCAACCATTTTGATATTCAAGAACAGTATGTTTTAAGCTTGGATTAATTCTGTTAAACATGAAATTGGTTGCCCTTGCATATACTTTATTGCTCACTTCAATAAGGTCAAGCCCAAGAACTTTGCATGCATGTGAGATCACATTTACATAATCTTTTCTCTTGAAAATGACCCTCTTTTCCGATTTTTCAATAATTTCAAATTCTCCATCCATGGGTCTAAAATATTTGACAAAAAGTTCTAACCCTTTCTCAAGATCTGTTCCTGAAAGACCCAAATCATCAAATCTCTGTTCTAACCATTTAAGCCGCTTCTCAGCTACTGTATCACTCATAATCTCATAAGCTACATCCATTCCGTATCTCCGTCCCACTGCCATAACTAATCTATAGATGTCTACCTCATAATCATTCATTAAATCCCGGACATCCTTAATAACTCTCTCTGAATATTCTTTTGCACATTTCTCTATTCCTCTTAAAACTTCGTCCCTTCCATAAACTTTCTTTCTTTCCCAGTTTTCCTCACTCATTCAATTCTACCTTGTTTTCGATAATTGGTATTTCTTTACCAACTTGATAGCGGTAAACTGATCTCTATAGCCCTTTTTGGGCATTCCATCATACATACCCCTTCAAACCAGCAATCACTCATATAGGTCACCCTTGGTAGATTAAGTTCTTCATCCCATGTAAATACATCCATAGGACACATCAAATAACAATTTTGGCAACCTATGCATTTCCGATAATCTATTTTTATTGGCAATCCAATACTCATTGATCGTTCTCCTTTATATATTCACTTTTAAACTCTGGGAACTCTCCCTTCTCAAGTATCATTTCCCCATCTTTTCGATATACAAAAATAACCTTTTTATCCCATTCGGGATTTCTGTATGGAAAGTCTTTACGAAAGAAAGATGCCCTTGTATCCTCACGCATAAGAGAGGCTTGCAAATGAATTTCAGCTAAATCGATCAAGTTATGGCATTCTACCGCTCTCATAAGTTCATGGGGTGTAGAGGCTGCGATTCTATAAAGCCAATCCCTTCTAAGATCTGCTAACCGACTAAGCCCTTCTTTCAATTTACCTGCCGATCGAAAAATCCCTGTATAACGCTCGCAGATCATACGGATCTTTGTTTCAAACTCTAATGGTTCTGCACCATCTTTTACTTTGAGAGGGGCAAAAATTCGTTCCTTAAGTTCTTTAACTTGCTCTTCATCAACATTTGGTGGCTCAGTTTCTTTAACGCCCTTTGCTGCAGTTTCAGCACTTATAAAACCAGTAGCAATGGCACCTGTTACTGCTCCACCTGCCTGCACGCAGTCCCCAGCGGCATATAATCCTGGGAGTGTGGTCCGAACTTCCTCATCTACAACAATACCTGCCATAAACTTTGTTAATGAAAGGGGCTTTGTACCATGAAGTTCCCATCGGTGAGTCCTGTAGTCCCATCCTCTATCCTTAAGGTATTTTAGTGTGACCGGCCTTTCATCTGCTGTTGATATTTCCCTTTTCCTTTGATAATCCTCAGGATTACTTGGAACATCAAAATATAGAGGTGTATTACCTTTCTCCTCCTCTTCAACATATTTTTCAAGAGACATAAATGCATTGGGAGAAACAACTTCTCCTTTTGCGTTTACAATTCTGGTAGAGATTCCATCCCCATCAGTCAAGCTACCAAACATAATTGTCTTGTCATCAATCAATCTGGAGTACCAAGATGAAAACTCCATATTAACCAATTTAGCTCCTGCCCTGTATGCCATAGCATGGGCATCTCCAGCACCTGTTGGACACCAATGATACATCATTTTATATTTCCACGGAGCCCCATCCTCAGGATTGAAGATGCGTTGAACCATACCTGTTGCAACAATAGTAGATTTTGCCTTTATAACAAGGAATCTATTATTTCGGACATTAAGTGCTACTGCCCCTATACACCGACCGTTGGTAACAAGTAGATCCACCCCCATTGTTCGCTCAATTACTCGAATCCCCCTTTTTTGAACTGCAGCCGCAAGTTGTGGCTTAAACCTTTGTCCATGGAATCGAATTGTAGTCATTCCACCTGTTCTATTAGAATGTATCCAGTAATAATCTCCATCATCCCATCTAATCGTAACTCCCCAGGTTTCCAATTCTTGGAGACGCTTTTTTGTATCTTTCCAAGCAGCATAGAACAAATTGGCATCCATTAATCCCTTCTTATTGTAAATAGGAGGATATACTCCATCATCACATACCTTGGCAACAATATCTTTAATGGTAATTCCTCCATGGGGAATAGTGGCAATATGATCCATTCCTGAAGCGGCACCTCCACTTCTTCTAATAGCCGCTTTCTCAAGAATAGTTACGTCAGCACCATACTCACTTGCCTTCACTGCAGCTACACAACCAGCAATACCTCCACCGACTATTAGAACGTCGGTTTCTAATACTTCATCTGCAATCTTTTCCAGACTCATAAAAGAGTATCTCCTCTCATGATTCTTTCTTTAAACCATAATCCTTCCAATATTCTTTGACACATCTCTCTGTCGCTTCCAGATAGCTTATATCTTCCTTTTCTGCAAGTTCCTTTATTCTTGACCAAAGATCGTCTTTCTTTGCATTAAAGATTTCCTTGTTTTTCTCTTTTTCCATTAAACGATCCTCCTCTTAATCAAGAATATTCCCAAACAATACGGTTTTCGTTTATTTATTTTTCAATAAAGGTCTTTTAATCTAATTCGTTTAAAAATTACCTTTCCATCTTGGATGGTTACTTCTTCCACTTCTTCTGTTTCACCCAAGGCTCCTCCATTGATAAATGTTGTTTCCCCCAAAAACTCAATACCTGCTGACTCATGGATATGTCCAAATGTATGAAGCAATGGACGATAAGTAAGCACTACATCCCTAAAGGCATTAGACCCAATATGCCCTTGCCTTGCTTTTTCTCCATATGTTGAGACAGCGTACGAAATCCAATCCTCTTTAACCTTATCCAGAATGCCATATGGCGGAACATGAGTTACAAAGATTGTTTTTCTCGGTTCTACTTGCTTAAAAAGTTGACTCAAATCCTCAAATGCCTTCTCTTCATCAAACATGAGCTCAGGTGCTTCAATAATATTTTCATCAAGGTATTTAACCCTTCCATGATATCCAATGAAATAGAAATCTTTTATTTTAACTACTCTGTTATGTAGCATCTCGATATTCTCTTGAAAGTTGACTGATTTGAGCCCAAGATGCGGAGCAATATGAGTTGGAACAGTATCAGAATTTCCTAAGATTCCGTAGATTGGTATCCTCTTCTTTAGAAGAGCAAATATACTATTGATTTTAGTTGAATCTTCTACTGCCTTTCTAAAGGCATTTTTTACCTCATCTGATTCCTCCATAATAGAGAGAGAGGTCCTTTCTTCCCATGGTCTTCCACTCAGAGATCTCGCTTTTCTAATGTTTTTGTAAACCGAAGGGTCTGGGGTATCACCCTTGTAAAGCAGGAGATCATATTTTGATAGGTTAGCGTTGAGAAGAAGCCCAATAAGGTCATGTCTACCTTCTAAATCACTAAAGGCTAAGAATTTTAATTCACCCATATTTGATTTTCCTTTCTATCTAACTTTTATCACCTGCTAAACTATCATTTATAGAATAATTCATTGTATTTCGCTTTTATCCTGGTGCATATATTAATAGCAGCCTTAAACATCTTGATTGCCATTTCTGAATCTCTCTTATACCTTAGCCAATTATCCCTCACTTCCAGCATTAGACGCACATTATTGGCCGTATCTTCATCATATCTTTCTTGGTAGAATCGAACCAGTTTATCCTTTGCTGTAACAAACTCGAGCCACCTTTTCTCCTCAAGTTCTTTATCATTTAGTGCAAGTGTGACTCCAAAACCGATTGATGCCATCTGTGCAACTTTGTGAGCTTCATGCATTAGTAAATAACTCTCTTCAGGTAATTTGTATTGAAAAGGCGCTCTTTCCAACGGAAGCCAGATATGGGAAAAAGTAGGGGGAAAAAAGTTCCTAATATAATCTCTTGTAGGCGGAGGTTGGTAAACTTCGGCAAGAGCATCTTTTCCGAAGATAAGTCTTCTTGTTTGAAGAAGTGCTTCAAGAACCCATCCCCAACCAAAAGGAACAGGGCCATGACGGTCTTCCATTCGGGCATATTGTGTGCAAATTGAAATATCAAAATCGGCTCCCTTAATAGTGGGATAAATATACCTATTTGGCCTGAATTCAGGCATAATGGTTGCTACATCCTTAAATTTATCTCTTAATTCTCGTAAAATTTGGGCATTTTTCAGAAATACCTCAGGAGAAACCCCTTCTTTTAAAAGGAGAAGATAATTTATATCTGGTATTTCTATGCTTATCTTGTCAAAAGCATAACTACCAAATAAGTAAAGTGCTTCAAGATCATTACCAAGTTCTTCTTCACATCTTTTTTCATAAAATCTTGCTATAGAATCAATGATTTTTCTCTTTTCGGCTATCTCTGACATAACCCCACCCCTTAATGCTGATTTATTCTATAATAAATTTTTCGTGACAGTTTTTTTAGAAAAGATATTATTAGATTGTAATTTTTTTGTCAAGTATTTTTTTAAAAAATATTTTATTAAAATTTTTATAATAATTTTTTTTAAAAAATATTTTATACTTTTAAATCTTTACATTTCTATTTTTACATGATAATAATATTAATAATTGATTTTTCATTTTGGTTTTTCCTTAGGGAAAGTAGGAAAATATTTTTTAAATTATATACATATGATCCTGATCCTTAAGGCAGGAGAATTTCAATATGCTTAATATATCCCAATTAATGGAGCAATCAGGATTAAATAGGAATCAAATTTCAAAAATAAGTGGAATTTCTAATATGCTCCTTTCAAAAATAGAAAGGATTGAAAAAGGTGGTAAAACTACTAAAATAAAAAGAAAAACATTAATTAACATAGCGGTCAGCCTCAACATGAGTTTAGAGGAAATCAATACGCTTCTCATTGAATATGGTCATTCTGAGCTTTCAACATCTGACACTCCATACTTTCTTGCTGCAAGTGAGAACCAAAAGGTAACTGGTATTTTACCTTTATTTAGTAGTCTCGCTCTTGAATGGTTTTTGATCGGTATGGAAAAAAGATTATCATCAATAGATGGGGCTTCATTGGTATATGTATTAGACCAACCAAGCCATGCTTTAAAATCACCAGCTTATGCAACCTTTCCTTACGAAATGGCTTTGAGTGGAAAAAAGATCTCAGCCGTTTATAAAGACTTGGTTGAATCCGCATGTCTTCATAGAAGAAAATTAATTACAGAGGCTTTGGAAAGGGGAAATAGAATCAGCACCTTCATTTGTTCTAACTGCTTTGAAAGATATATGAGGGGATGGGAAAGATATAAAGATACAAATAATGAAGCGAAGTATAAAAATTTTCTCCGAGACCATATACAAACACTCATTAAATATATCGAAACCTATTCGGACCGTTATCAAATCAATCTATTAGAAAAATGCCCTCGCCTAAGATACGAGCTTCTCTATATGCCAATTCGAAATAGACAGGGAAAGGTTAAAAATAAAATCAACACAGTTTTTTTTATGGGACGAGAATCAGAGTGTAATAAGGATATGAGAATTACAATAGGTAATGAAGAATCTCGGTTTGGTCAAGGATTTGGAGATTTAATTGGATTTGCAACTGATCTCCAAAGTATCCTTGATTTCTTCCATAAACAACATCAAGGCCTCGCTGAAAATTTCGTTGACCACCGATTTAAAGATCCAGAGAAAATGATAAAACACATTCAACAACTAATGACTAAAAACATCCCTTAAGAATTTTATTCATTTACAAGTAATGGGAGTAATTGTCTATCTTTCAGTCTAACATATCCCTTGTGAGTAATTCTTATATGGGGAATAGCAGGGGTTCCAAGTGTATCAATAGTCAAAACAGGTTTCTCCCATCTTGCTCCATTCTCTTTTAATGCATCTTCTACACGTTTAACCTCGTCCCGAATCTCTTTCATTGACTTTATTGAGTAAAAACCACACAAAGAAGCTTCAATCTCAGCAACAACCCTATCTCCAATAGCATAAACCCCTCCACCTCTTATCTCCCTAAGTCTCCTCAAAACAGTCTCCATAGATTGTTGATCAACACCCACAATAAACATATCAATAGTATCCCATGACATGGTCGTTCCATAAGCCCCTCTCTTTAACCCAAATCCCTTTAAAAAACCTAAAAAAGACTCTCCTCCCCTAACACGATCTATCGCAAGTAAGAAAAGAAGATCCTCTAAATCCTCTGGATTTCCAAGCTCTATTATCCTCTCCTTTGTAACAAGCCCTGTCACAAACTCAATTGCCCTAACCCTGCCATTCTGTGGAATAGCCGGAAATCTAAAACCCTCAACCTTTATGCTATCAAACATGTATTCTGGAAAACCAACCCTTCTCGGCTCTTCAAATATCTTTCCCTCCTGATAGATTATTCTACCTTCACGCATAACTAATTTTGGCGAAAATTCCCTCTCCGATGGAATCATTACAAGGTCTGCCATCTTTCCCGGTGAAATCGAACCAATCAAATTGTCCAATTGAAAATGCTCAGCCACATTTATAGTCACCATTTGATAAATCAACTCAGAAGGAATACCCAAACCCAAGGCCTTACGTATCGCAACATCAAGATAACCTTCTTCAACCAATCCCCGTGGATCCATCCCATCTGTTGTAAGGATAAGTCTCCTAAAATCAATCTTCTTCTCAAATATCCCCTTAACACCATAAAGTTCCTTTCTAACAAATCCCTCCCTTATCATCACCCAAAAGCCCAATCTTAACCTCTCTAATACCTCCTCCTCAGTAATTGGCTCATGATCAGAAGAAAACCCAAAACAAGTATATGCTTGAAGCTTCCTGCCCGAAGCTCCCGCAGTATGACCTTCTACCTTCTTCCCAAGATCAAGCGCCTCTCCTACAATCATCCTAACCCTCTCTCCCTGATCCTCTTCTATAAAAATATTCCCCCAATAAATCTCTCCTACACCAACACACATTGGATCCTTTAGAAACAAAAGGCTCTCCCCCACTGAAAGCACATTCACCTCTACAGAAGGAATAAGACCACAGTTTGGAGAAACCGTATAATAAAATCTTATCGGCTGATTCCTAAGTCCCTGAATAAAATATTCCATCCCATCCTTACCCATAATCGTCCCTATATCTGTTGTCTCCATGATAATTGTTGTCACACCACTTGGAATTACGTATCTCACAAACTCTTCTATCCCCATCCCATTAATGTGAGTATGACCATCAATCAAACCAGGAAGAATAACCATCCCTTGGGCATCAATAAATATTGTTTTTCCATCTCTTTTAACATCATCACTCCGCCCAACATACGCAATCATCCCATCCTTGATCCAAATAGAACAGTCATGGATAAACTCTCTTGTAAAAACATTAAATATACTCCCATTGACTACTATAATATCGGGTGAAATATTCCCTAAAGCTACTTCACTTAAAATTTTTCGATTTAGTTTTCCATTCATATCTAACCTTACCTTTACTTTTTCTAAAATAGGATGGATTTTGATTAGCTTAGTTTTGAAAAATCAGCTATTTTTAAAAAGAGTTTTCCAATTGCTTGAAGCAATGAAAGCCGATTATTTCGAAGTCTCTCATCCTCAACCATCACCATGACACGATCAAAGAATTCATCAATCGGCTTTTTCATTTGAATCATCTCTTGAAGTGCCAAATTGTATTGTCTTTTTTCAAGATATTGATTCACTTTTCCCTTTATCTTAATAAATGCCTGATAAAGGTTCAATTCTGCTTCCTCTATTAAAAGAGATGGATCAACAATATTTTGGGATTGATATCCTTTTAAAATGTTCATTGCCCTCTTAAATCCAATAACAATTGAATCAAAATCCTTCCAATGTCTTACCTCACTTAAAGCATCAATTCGATGCCTAATATCAACCAAATCATCAAAAGATATTGAGGTAACTGCCTCAATAACATAATGTGAATAACCTTCTTCGAGTAATAGATTGTGAAAGCGAACTCTAAAAAATTCTAAAACTTCATCCTTTAGTTCGTTCAAGGGGCGTTCAATCTTATCACTTAAGAGCCTTTGACTCTCTTCAATCAATTTTATTAGTGAAATCGCATAACCTTTTTCTACAATAATTCTTATAATTCCTAATGCCTGCCTTCTTAATCCAAATGGATCAGAAGTTCCACTTGGTATTAAATTTACTCCAAAACAACCAACAATCGTATCCATCTTATCTGCTATGCTTATAAAATCTCCCACAGGAGAAGAGGGAAGGCGGTCTTTCGAAAAATTGGGAAGGTAATGCTCATATATCGCTTCGCAGATTTCTTGTCTTTCACCAAAAATACGTGCATACTCCCTTCCTACAATCCCTTGAAGTTTTGGGAATTCTCCTACCATACCTGTCACTAAATCGGCTTTACAAAGAAGAGATGCCCTTTCAACTATCTCCTTCCATTTCGGATCAATCTGCTCAGTAATCCATAAAGCAAGAGTTTTAAAACGCATTACCTTCTCATAAGACGTCCCTAACTTTGCTTGAAAAACAACCTGTTTTAATTGGTCAACCCTTTTTTCAAGGGGAATCTTTAAATCTTCATGAAAGAAAAAGGAGGCATCTGAAAGTCGGGCTTGGAGAACTCTCTCATTTCCTTTAATCACTATACTATTATTGGGGACTTGGATATTGCTTATAAAAATAAAGTAGGGAAGGAGTTTACCATTTTTATCCTTCACGGGAAAATATTTCTGATGTTCCTTCATGGTATGAATAATGATATCATTTGGAAGAAAAAGAAATCTCTCATCAAATCTACCGCAAAGACCAACAGGGTATTCAACAAGAAAATTTACCTCATTAAGCAGGTCCTCTTCATATATGACTTGGCCTGAGACCTTATTTGCCTCTTTAGCCAGTTGTTGCTCTATCATTTTTTTCCTTTCGTTTTGGTCCACAATGACAAATGCTTTCTTTGTTTCTTGAATATACGATTCAAAATTTCTTACATGGATTGGATAAGGATGCATAAATCGATGTCCGTAGGTCAAATCACCACTTTTAATATTTCCTACCTCAAATGGAATTATATCTCCCCCAAAAAGGGCTAAAATCCAATGAATTGGCCGTGCGAATCGGATAGAAACTTCTCCCCACCTCATAGATTTTGGAAAAGGTATAGATAAAATGATTTTTGGAAGAATCGAAGGGAGAAGTTCAATTACTCGTTTTCCTGGTTCTTTCTTAATTGCACATAAATATTCACCCTTTTCTGTTTTCTCTACCTCAAGGGATTCAAGTGAGACAGATTGGCTCTTTGCAAAACCTATTGCTGCTTGTGTTGGATTTCCATTTGAATCAAATGCATTCTGTTTTGGAGGTCCAATCTTCTTAATTAATATATCCCTCTGAAACTCATTAACATTATCAACAAAGAGGACAAGCCGCCTGGGTGTGCCAAAGGTTTTAATTTCTCCATGATCTATTCTGTTTTGTAAAAATTCATTCCGTGCTATTTCCTCAATATCGTTAAGTGCCTTTGGAATAAATCTTGAAGGAATCTCTTCTGTTCCAATTTCCAAAAGAAGTTCTAAAGTATTCATCTTTTAAACCATTTTAAATTTTCTTCATACGCTTCAATAATGGAAAATCCATCTCCTCCCTTTGCTTCAAATAAGCCTCTGCACATAGGCTTGCCAGTTGCCTTACTCTCAGTATATAGTTCATTCTCTCCGTAACACTTATGGCTCCTCTTGCATCTAAGAGGTTAAATATATGGGAGGTCTTCAAACAAAAGTCATAAGCAGGAAGTATCAATCCCTTAGGTATAAGGGATTTTGCCTCTTTTTCGTACATTTCAAAAAGTTTAAAAAGCATCTCCACATCTGCCTCTTCAAAATTATATCGTGAAAACTGAACCTCTGTCTGATGGTGAATATCCCCATATTTAATCCCTTCTGTCCATTCAAGGTCGAAAACATTGTCTACCTCTTGAAGATACATGGCAATCCGTTCAATTCCATAAGTAATTTCTACAGGTATGGGATCAAGTTCGATTCCTCCGGCTTGTTGAAAATATGTAAATTGAGTAATCTCCATCCCATCCAACCAAACCTCCCAACCCAAACCCCACGCTCCAAGTGTAGGAGACTCCCAATCATCTTCTATAAATCTAATATCGTGACTTAATGGGTCAATCCCAAATGACCTAAGGCTATTTAGATAGATCTCTTGAATATCGTGGGGAGAAGGTTTTAAGATGACCTGATATTGATAGTAATGTTGCAGTCTATTTGGATTTTCTCCATAACGGCCATCTGTTGGACGACGAGAAGGCTCTACATAGGCAACCTTCCAAGGTTCAGGCCCCAAAACCCTTAAAAAAGTTGCAGGATGAAAAGTGCCTGCACCCACTTCCATATCATATGGTTGCTGAATTACACAACCTTGATTAGCCCAGAACTTCTCAAGTGCAAATATTAATTCTTGAAAATTCATCGCTTTCTTTCCTAACTATTTATTTTATCCTTATAAAATTTTTATTAACCTTTTTCAAACCTCATCTCATTTATTTTTAGGTAGTGGTGGAAAGACTTTGTATTTCTTTTAATACCTTAAGAGTTTTTAATCCTTTTCCCAAATGATATTGAATAAATTTGGGAAGAATATCCTTGACTTCTTCTAAGCTTTGAGAACTAAATTTTATCCGTTTAACCTCTTCTAAGTCCATCTCAGATACCTTTTCTATCATGCGTAACGTACCCAATGAGATAGATGAAAGGTCGTTTAACCCTCCAATACATCTTTCACAAATTAATCCCCCCTTCTCTTGCGAAAAATAGAAACTTATCTCTTTAAATTCATCTAAAGCCTTCTTACAAACATTGCATCTCTTTATATTAGGACGATATCCAAAAATTGAAAGGATTTTTATTTCGAATATTCTCAACCATTCCTCTTTTGCTTCAGCCTGATCAAGCATTGAGAGTGACCAAAGAAGAAGATCATAGGCATTGAGATTTGCCTCTTTCTCAGTTGACATCTCATTAATAAGTTCGAGGAAATAGTTAGCATATAATATCTTTTTCAAATCTTCTCGAATCTTTGGAAAGGTATAAAGAATATCACAACCATCCGCCCTTACAAGCCCCATTCCCTCACGTTCAAAAAAAATTAGTCTTATATGAGTAAATAGATTGAGGGCATTTTGAAATCGTTTCCTACTCCGCCTTGCTCCCTTTGCAATCCCTTTTAATTTCCCAAAATCCTTGGTGAAAAAAGTTACTATCTTATCAGATTCTCCATAATTAATAGATTTGAGGACAATGGCTTCTGTCTTAAATGAAGGCATAAGTATATGGGTTAATCAATTTTTTTCTTTTTTCACTGATGGAGGATTTGGAGTCCCTTCCATCTTTAGCACTTCTACTCCTGGAGGGATTGTAAAACGGAATAGGTGCAAAGGAAGATTAGTATTAATCTTTATATCGCTAAAACGAGTTCGAGTGACATCCTACTTCATCAAAAATATCTGTTTGAATGATATAAAAGTTCTTTTGCTCAACGGTTAGGACTAATTTAGATAATGCTGGATGAGGTTGTTTTGGCATCAATTCCAATAAATAAATGTTTTCGTTTAAGGATTTTGATTCTTTCATCTGTATAAGCTTAAAATCCCTTCTTAAATCTCCTTCTCCCATTAAAAATCCATATTCCTTCAAAACCTTCGAGACATCAGAGAGAAGAACTTGCTTCTCATCGGGTTGATAATACCAGAGGGTTTGGCCATCTGAAATAAGTTTCTGATATGGCACTCGATACTCCCAACGCATCATCCCCTTCTTTTTGAAATAGACCTTCCCTTCTCCTCTATTAGCTTGCTTCATTACCTTTCCAATATATTCTTGAATAAAATTTGCCTCCAAATCATTTGTCTTTTCATAACGAGTTTGAATCTCTGTTAATACCATTTCCCCTGAAGCAGCACAAACTATAGGTATCCAAATAATGAGCGTTATATTAAAAAAGATACCAAATATAAGATTAAAAAATTTTTTATCCATTTCGCTCTTTCCTCCGAATCATTCTATTTTTTTAATCAGAACCTCCCTTGGTTTAACTCCATCAGAAGGACCAACAATACCTTCTTGTTCCATTTTCTCAATGATTCGGGCTGCACGGTTATAACCTATTCTGAAACGTCTTTGAATAAGTGATATCGAAGCTTGACCTGTCTCAGCAACAAAGGCTACTGCCTCATCATATTTTTCATCATATTCGTCTTCCCCCAGTCCAGAATCTTTTTCCTTTTTTACCTCTGTTAATATAGATTCATCATAAGAGGGTTTCCCTTGCGTCTTAAGAAATTCAACTACTCTTTTAATCTCTGCACTGGAAACATAAGACCCATGAACACGAATCAATTTTGAACTCCCTGGTGGAAGAAATAGCATATCTCCCGAACCTAAAAGATGTTCTGCCCCAATCGTATCCAAAATAGTCCTTGAATCCACCTTGGAAGAAACTTGGAAGGAGATTCTTGCAGGAAAATTCGCCTTTATAATCCCTGTTAATACATCGACAGAAGGCCTTTGAGTAGCCAGGATTAGGTGAATACCAACAGCCCTTGCCATTTGTGCAAGCCTTGTGATAGATTCCTCAACCTCCTTTGATGAAACCATCATGAGATCAGCAAGTTCATCAATCACAACAACGATGTAGGGAAGTCTCTCAAGCTTTTCCGATCCCTTAGCCTCCTCCTCTAAACCATCTACTTTCTTCCTCAACTTACCCCTTTCCTTTAACTCCTTTTCTAATCTCTGATTATAATGTTCGATATTCCTTACACCTTTTTCAGCTAATACAGTATATCTCCTCTCCATTTCATCAACTAACCATTTAAGGGCCGAAGCTGCCTTTTTTGGATTCGTAACAACTGGAAGAAGAAGATGAGGAATGCCATCATAATCAGATAATTCCAACATCTTAGGATCAATCATGAGAAATCTAACTTCATCAGGTGTTGCTTTAAAGAGGATACTTAAGATCATCGCATTTATTGAAACACTTTTACCAGAACCTGTTGATCCAGCTACAAGAAGATGGGGCATCTTGGCAAGATCAACGATAAATGGTTCTCCTGAAATATCCTTTCCAAGTCCAAATGAAAGCTTTGACTTTGAAGCCCTAAAAGCATCTGAATCAATAATCTCCTTTAAGTAAACAGTTTCTCTAACGGCATTGGGAATTTCAATTCCTACTACTGATTTGCCAGGAATAGGAGCAACAATCCGAATTGAAATAGCACTTAAAGCAAGTGCCAAATCATCGGCAAGGCTAACAATACGACTCACCTTTACACCTGGAGCTGGCTCAAATTCATAAACAGTAATCACTGGACCAGGTCTCACCTCTACTACCTTACCTTCTACGCCATAATCCAAAAGTTTTTTCTCGAGAATTCGGGAATTCATAATTAGACTATCCCTATCTATCTTTGATCTCCTCTCCAGATCTGCTTCAAGAAGAGAGATGCTTGGAAGCTGAAAAGTCTGCTTTGATTCCAAGAATTTAAAGGTCTCTTGCTGGGGGACTGCCTCTTTTTTAATTTGGGGGCTTGGCTTTTCCAAAACCAAAGGTGGACTCGATTCCTTTATTTTCTCTTTAAGCCCTTCTTTTTCTTTCAACAATTTCTTTGCTCGTCTCAAACGTTCCTTTCTAATCATCTTTATGGTTTGAATTTTTTCAATCAATTGCTCTACTCTATTTCCAAAATATTTTATAAGAGAAAAGAAAGAGAGGCCTGTCCCGAGAATGAAAGAGAGAATAAGAGCCAATATCAACAAAATTGTTGCACCAGGACGGTTAAAATACCTAACGAGAATTCTCGATATAATCTCACCTAAAAATCCTCCCATAAGGGGCTCTCTATAAAGAGGCCTAAACCACAGACTCATCAGTGAGGAGGTCGCAAAAAGGATACCAACCCAACCCAAAATCTTTATTAAATAATATTTCCACTCCAAGCGGAAGACAAAACTAATGGCAAAGACAATCATCACAAATGGAATAAAGAACGAAGCAAAACCAAATCCCTCAAATAAAAAACCTGCCAGATAGGATCCTACAATTCCCATCCAATTATTAATTTCCCTTATCTTTTTAGAAGTATAAAAAAAGAAAGAGGGATCTGTAGGGTCATAGGAAACAAGACTTAGAAGTATGAAGATACCTATGGCGATCATCAAAATACCAAAGGCTTCATGCTTCAATCTCTCTTTCACATGACCTTCCATATTTTATACCTCTTTTGTCTCTCTATCATTTGGTGGATCTAAATTTTTTTGAATAGCCCCTCTCACCTTTTCCATTAAAAATGGCCTATCCTTCAATGTTAAATCTTTTGTTTCAATGGGCTCTCCTATTTTAATCTCAATCTTGCCTGGTCTCACTCTCAAACTATGACGAGGCATGATCTCTCGACTTCCTTTTATAGTAACTGGGATTATTGGGACCTTGGACTTAATAGCAAGACTAAATCCCCCCTTTTTAAAAGGTTGTAAACTTCCATTTAAACTTCTTGATCCTTCGGGGAATATGATTACAGACATCCCATCTCTGATCTTTTTTGCAGCCTCATTCATGGCCACTACTGTTTCCCTTGTCCCTTCCCGATCTATGCTGATATAGCCTGCCGATGCCATAGTCCATCCAAAAAAAGGTATAGAAAAAAGCTCTTTCTTTGCAAGCCATTTAAATTGAAAAGGAAGACATCCCAATAGAGCAAATATATCGTAACTACTTTGATGGTTTGACATAAAGATATAGGGTCTATCTCGATTTATGTGGTAAAGCCCAACAACCCTAACCTTTACCCGATTTGCTATCAAGGCCACCTTTCCCCAAAGCCTTGCATAAAGATGAATGATTTTCCCATTCCTATCAAATGGATAGGTCAAAAAAGCCATAATTCCCAAAATCAAGGTCGCAATAACGATACAAGACCAAACAAAAATAGTTCGAAACATAAAATTATCCGTAAATCCTTTTCTCCAATTCTCCGAGAATACCCTTTACCTCTTCCTTTACCTTTTCATCTATATCATAGGGCGATTTTCCCTCCCTGTCTGCTTGAAGAATTTTTGGATTAAAACTAATATGACCCAATATAGGAAATTCAGAAAGACCTTCCTCAATAAGTCTTTTATCCTCATTAGAAGTTACCTTATTTCCAACAATCATGATATTTTGTATATTTAAATCCTCTCCAAGTTTCTTTATCTGACGGGCTGTATTTATGGCTCTCTGTCCTGGTTCAACAACAACAATGAGGGCATCGACATAACCTGTACTACCCCTGCCTAAATGTTCCAATCCTGCTTCCATATCAACAATTATGACTTCATCCCTTTTAGCCAAAACATGTCTAATAAGATTCTTCAAAAGCACATTCTCAGGACAAAAGCAACCTCCTCCACCTTGAGGAATAGAACCTAAGAGTAGAAGTTTTACACCCTTATAGTAAGCTCCCATTTCATCAGGAATATCATCTACCTTTGGATTAAGTTTAAATATAGCCCCAAAACCTCCCTTTTTTGCCCCTGTCCTTTCCTCAATCAAAGAAGTCATCGATGCAATTGGAGAAAGTTTTTCGATCTCTTCTTTAGGTAACCCTATAGCAGATGCAAGGTTAGAATCTGGATCAGCATCAATTGCAAGAACTTTTCTCCCATCGTCAGCCAATAACCTTGCCATTACACCTGCAAGTGTCGTTTTACCAACCCCACCTTTCCCTGAAATAGCTATCTTCATAATTTAATTATAATACCTAAAAATTGATAAAATGTCCATGTGAAAGCTAAGTTTACAAAAGCAAAATTTATAATCTTTCAAGAAATCTTTGAAAGTAATTGGTATTTGGAAAAGGCCATTAATATATACTTTCACTATGAGCATCCAAGGATTGCTTCTAATCTTTTAGGGAAATTGAATAGCCTTGATTTCACCTGACAATGACATTAAAAAATCGCCCAATTTAGATAAAAATCAATATTTAAAGGCTTACCCCTTAACTAAGGGTAACTTCTCCTGATAATTTTATCATGGACCATGGAAATTCCCATTTACTCTTAAACATAAAAAATTTGACAAATTAAATTTTTATAATTAATAATTAAACCCTATAAGAGGAGTTAAATAAGGTGAATAAAAAAGCTCTCTCGATTCTTAGTGCAGGTCATTTTGTAACAGACATTAATCAAACAATTCTTCCCGCCCTTCTTCCTTTTATTAAAGAGACATTAAATATATCCTTTACCACAGCCGGGATTCTTATTCTTATAGGTAATATGACTTCTTCTATTATCCAGCCTCTTTTTGGATACATTTCTGACCGCAGACCTACCAAATGGTTTTTACCTTTTGCCCCTTTTATTGCATCACTCGGGATGTCATTAATTGGTTTAGTCTCAAGTTATGGGTTACTTCTAATCTGTATAATCATCAGTGGATTGGGTATAGCCAGCTTTCATCCCGAGGCATTTAAAACAGCCCATTATTTCATAGGCGAAAGGAAGATGACAGGAATGTCAATATTTTCTGTAGGTGGAAGTATTGGATTTGCTATTGGGCCAATATGGGCGCTCTGGCTTGTTACTCTATTTGGAATGAAGGGAACAATAGGTTTTATTTTGCCTGGCATATTAATGACCATAATCTTATTCATCTATCTCTCTATGCTAACCTCGCCTGTCCATTCTGCTTTTATTGAGGCTAAAAAAGGTAAGAAACCACCTCTTACAAAAGAACAGAAGTTTTCTCTTTTCTTCCTTATTTGCCTTGCAACTATAAGGGCTTGGGCTCAAATAGGATTAGTTAGTTATATTCCTTTTTATTATATAAATTACCTTAAGGGAAATCCTCTTTATGCAGGTAAACTTGTGACTACCTTCCTCATGACGGGAGCCATTGGAATGCTTATTGGAGCCCCAATTGCTGATCGGTGGGGACATAAAAAATTCCTCTTAACCACACTCCTTGCCTCAATTCCATTTCTTTTCTTTTTCTATTACAGCAGAGGATTCTTAGCCTTCTTATTTATTGGTTTATCAGGAATGATACTTGGGTCTACCTTTACTCTTACAACTATTATGGCACAGCTACTTCTTCCCCACCACCTTGGAATTGTCTCTGGATTGATGGTTGGTTTTACAATTGGTGCAGCAGGAATTGGAGTAACTCTTTTTGGAACGATTGCAGATACTTGGGGAATTCCCGCAGCCATGAAGGTGATATTTTTAATGCCGTTAGTATCTTTCGGCTTTGGGTTACCAATCAAGTATGAATATTCTCTCAAGAGGGCTAAAATTTAAATAACAATTTTTGAATTGAATAAATATTTAAGCTAAAATTTTGCTATGGGAAAAATTTTTGTTACAGGTGGAGCTGGTTTTATTGGGTCTCATCTTTGTGAATCGCTTATAAGGGAAGGATTCTCTGTCATCTGCTTTGACAATTTTGATAGTTTTTATGACCCCAACATCAAAATTAGAAATGTAGAAAGAATCACTAAACTTTTTCCACATAATTTTGAAGTAATACCTGGAGATATTAGAAATCCTCAACATTTGAGAGAGTCATTCCAAAAGAACCATATCGATTGGGTAATCCACCTTGCAGCAATGGCAGGGGTCAGACCTTCAATCAAAAATCCTTTGATTTATCAGGATGTAAATATTCGGGGAACAATTGTTCTTCTTGAGGTATGTAAAGAATTTGGAATTAAAGATTTTATTTTTGCATCCTCTTCCTCTGTTTACGGTGAAAGCCAGAGGATTCCTTTCTCTGAAAAGGATCTCGATCTTCAACCCATATCACCCTATGGGGTTACGAAAAGGGCAGGAGAATTGATCTGTTATTCATACCACTATCTTTACGGAATAAATATAGCCTGCCTTCGTATCTTTACTGCTTATGGTCCAAGGCAAAGACCTGAAATGGCAATTCATAAATTCACAAGGATGATTGACCGGGGAGAAATTATTCCAATATATGGGGATGGTTCATCACGAAGAGATTATACTTATATTGATGACCTTATTGATGGAATCTTAAAAACAATTTATCACCACAAAGGATATGAAATTTATAATTTGGGTGAATCCCAAACCATTTCTCTAAAAGAATTGATCTATTTAATAGAAGAGGCTTTTGGTAAAAAGGCACACATTGAGATGCTTGAACCCCAACCTGGTGATGTGTCGATTACCTATGCTGATATTTCAAAAGCAGAAAAAATGCTTGGCTACCGTCCAAGAATAAAAATTGAAGAAGGGATTAAAAGGTTTGTCGAATGGTATAAAAAGAATGAGTGAAGAATAAAACTCTATATATGTCTTATTTTCTCCTTTTTATCTTTTTTTGATTTCTTTCGTAAATGATCTTAAGTCCCTCAAGGGTTAAAAATTCATTTACCTCCTCAATCGTCTGGGAATCACTTGCAATCAGATTGGCTAATCCTCCAGTGGCAACCACCTTTGGATCAGATTTGACCTCTTTCTTCATTCTTCTTACAATCTCATCAACCAATCCAACATAACCAAAAAATATACCAGATTGCATACTCTGAATAGTATTCCTTCCAATAACCTGCTTCGGTTTAAGAATTTCGACTCTTGGTAGCTTTGATGCCCGCTGAAATAAGGCCTCAGCTGAAATCCCAATTCCAGGAGCAATCACTCCTCCCATATATTCACCTTTCTTCGAAACATAATCAAATGTGGTAGCCGTACCAAAATCTACAATAATTACACTTTGCTTATATCTTTCATAAGCAGCAACAGCATTGACCACTCTATCGGCCCCAACCTCCTCAGGATATTCATAAAGAATTGGCATTCCTGTCTCTATCCCTGGACCTACAACTATTGGTTTTAAATGGAAATATCTTTCGGCCATTCCCTCTAACATGTTTAGAACAGGTGGAACAACACAAGAGATAATCATCCCATTAAATTCATTCAACTCAATCCTATCAAATTGAAATAGGTCTCGGAAAAGAATACCCCATTCATCAGCGGTTTTTTCTTTTTCCGTACCTATCCTCCAGTGATCCACTAACACATCCCCTTCATAAACTCCGAGCACTGTATTTGTGTTTCCAACATCAATTACCAGTAGCATATTGCCTCCCATGATTTTCAGATTCTTTAATCGATTCTCTATTTTGGTACTCAACATCGCCAGCTATAATCTTTTTGAACTCACCTTTTTCAATTTCAATGATAAGCGCCCCTTCAGAATCAATATCGATAGCCCTTCCAACTATGGTTTCTTGAAATGAGCTCACTTTCACCATCTTACCTTTAATATCTGCCCACTTCCTCCAAGCCTCAATAATAGGTTGAGCCCCATTCTCAAGAAAAATTTTATACCAATCCTCAATCTCTTTAAGAAGTACACAGGTTAATTCCTTTCTTGAAACATTCTTACCTGTCTCTATCTTCAGTGAAGTAGCCTTTTGCCTAAGTTCTTTTGGAAATTTATTTTTATCCATATTGATATTTATTCCTATTCCAATGATTACAAAATTGATTCGATCCATTTCTGAGTTTATTTCGTTCAGGATACCCGCCAATTTACGTCCATCAATAAGGATGTCATTGGGCCATTTTATAGAGAGAGTAATACCTGAAAATCTCTTTATCGCTTCTGCAGTTGCAACTGCCGAAAGAAGTGTAATCAGTGGTGCCTGATTAGGAAGAATATTTGGCCTTAAGATGATTGAGAGATAAAGATTTAAATATGGAGGAGAAACCCAAGTTCTTCCAAGCCTTCCCCTACCTTTTTTTTGTGACTCAGCAATAACAATTTCGCCTTCTTTGGCTCCAAGGGATGCTAATTGATAAGCCTTTGAATTTGTTGAATCAATCTCTTGGAAATAATGAATTTTTTTCCCTATCCATTCCGTTTCAAGCAACGGATTAAGTTCTGAAGGAGTAAGGATATCTGGACAATCGATTAAACGATATCCTGACCTGGGGTGGGCATCGATTTTATACCCAATCTGCTTTAGTTTTTTTATTCTCTTCCAAACGGCTGTTCGGCTTACATTTAATGCAAAACTAATATCTTCTCCTGATACAAAACCTGACTTAGCATTTCTTAGAATTTTTAGAATCTCTTCTTCCATTTCTATTTAAGCCATCACCTTATCATAGTGTGAAAAGTGCATCGAAAAAGTTCCTCTGCCTTGAGTAAGTGATCTAAGATCTGTAGAATATCCAAACATCCTTGTCAGTGGAGCAATTGCTTTTATCATTGTAATCTTACCTTTGGGAGTAATTGATTCTACTTGACACTTTCTGGCCTTCAAATCTCCCACTACTTCTCCCATAAATTCCTCTGGAACGATAATATTGACTTCCATCATTGGCTCAAGGAGAATGGGTTGAGCCTTTCGGCATGCATCTCGTAATGCATTGGATGAAGCTATTTTTAGACCGAGCATAGATGGATTATTAGAATCAGTTTGAGCCTTTAAGATAGTAATTCGTAAATCTGTCAATGGATATCCCATAACCACTCCGACTGTAGATGACTCCTTTATACCATCCTCAATAGAGGATAGCCATTCTGGAAGTAAAATTTCTGGAGATACATCAGAAAAAATTTCTATTCCCTTACCTCGACCATTTGGTGAAACCCTTAGATGGACTTCTCCATAATGTTTGATATCCTCCATCTCTTTTAAAAATTTTCCTACCCCATCTGCCTCTTTTTCAATTGTCTCTCTATAAACCACTTGAGGTCTTCCAACATTTACCTCAAGATTATATTCTGTAAATAGTCTATTTACTATCACATCTAAATGTAGTTCTCCCATCCCTGAAAGGATTGTCTGACCTGTATCCTCATCAAATTTAACATGAAATGTGGGATCCTCTTCTGCCAATTTTTGAAGTGAATCAACAAGTTTATCTTGATCCCTATTTGTTTTAGGCTCAACTGCTATAGACATTACAGGACGATAAAAATCTATTGGCTCAAGAAGTATAGGCCGATTCTCATTGCAGAGTGTATCTCCAGTAGTTGTTTCTTTCAAACCCATAACTGCAACGATTTCACCTGTTTTTGCTTCTTCTACCCGAGTTCTATGATGGGCATGCATCTGGAAAATCCTCGATATCTTTTCATTTCTCTTTAATCTTGGATTATACACCTCCATCCCAACCTTTAATTCACCCGAATAAATTCTAATAAAGACCAATTTTCTTCCCTCATCCATCATTACCTTAAATGCCAATGCAGTGAAAGATTCGTCATCCTTTGAAAATCTTTTTTCAATCTCCCCTGTTAAAGGATTTTTCCCTTCAACAGGAGGAATATCCAAAGGAGATGGAAGATAATCTACAATTGCATCAATTAAAGGCTGTATACCTATGTTTCTAAGTGCAGCTCCACATAGCACAGGCGTGGCTTTCATGGAGATGGTTAATTTCCTTAGTGCCTTTTTTATTTCAGACTCTAAAATCTCTTCACCATTTATATATTTCTCCATAATATCGTCATCCAATTCTGCGAGAGACTCTATTAGCCTCAAACGATAGGAGTTGGCCTCTTTTTCAAATTCTTCAGGTATCTGAATATCCATATATTGAGCACCAAGGGTTTCTTGATCCCAAACAATCCCTTTCATTCTGATAAGGTCTATTACTCCATAAAATCGATTCTCAGCCCCCATAGGGATTTGAACGACTATAGGGTTCGCACCCAATCGGTCAATCATCATTTTTATTGTATTAAAGAAATCCGCACCGATTCTGTCCATCTTATTAACAAAAGCAATTTTCGGAACCCTATATTTGTCTGCCTGATGCCATACAGTCTCAGACTGTGGTTCTACTCCTTCAACTGCACTAAAAATCCCAATAGCTCCATCAAGAACCCTTAATGACCTTTCTACCTCAATTGTAAAATCAACGTGCCCAGGGGTATCAATAATATGTATAATAGTTCCCTTCCATTCAACGGTTGTTACTGCAGATGTAATCGTAATCCCTCTTTCCTGCTCTTGAATCATCCAATCCATCGTAGCTGTTCCTTCATCAACCTCACCCATTCGATGAATCTTCCGAGTATAAAATAGGATTCTTTCGGTCACAGTAGTCTTTCCCGCATCGATATGAGCCATAAATCCAATATTTCTTGTTCGTGAAATCCTTTTTTCTCCAGCCATATTCTTCTCAAAAACAAGTAAAATATTTCTTTGAATTATTAAAGATAATTTTAACCCTTGTCAACCCCAAATTACCATAATTCCCATATTGTAACTAATTTTTATTAAGATCAACTTATAATCCCTTGAACCCTATCACCCTTAGTATTTGAACCAATTTAACCACGACCTATTGGATCCTATATATTTAATTTGAAATTTCGTAATATCATTTTATAATTTATTTAGGAGGTTAGAACTATGAAATTTAAAAGTTTAGTTTATTTTATAGGGTTTTTGTTCATATTTTTAATCCCTCTTAATGGATGGACACAAAACAAATCAAATGAAAAAACACCAATCATTTCTCAAGCTTCATGGTGGAAAGCTACAACAACCGCAGTTAAGGAGCAGAAATCAAAATTAGAAACAAAACCACCTATTATTACTAATTCATTTGCTGTAGAGAAGGGACCTTATGGATATATTTGGAAAATCTATATTGAAGCAGAAGACCCTGATGGAGATATGGAACGTATTGCTTCAATTGTTGAAGAGCCTGGCTTTGGTCGCTATTTTACTGATTGGATAGTCCTTAAACCCCAATATAGGAAACATTTTAAAGGGTACATTCAGTGGAATACTCGAAGTGTAGCTGGAGACTTACCTGAATGGACTCCAATTACTTTGAAAATTTCTATTGTTGATAAAGCAGGAAATGAGAGTAATGAAGTTATCTTTCCTTTTACATTTGAATCAGGGATTAAGGACCCATATCAATATAAATTACCCACACCTTTTGATGTTGAGTCTTTACCAAGAATTGGATACATTCATATAGATCTTTTCCCTCCAGGAGGGATGGGATGGGAAACCCCTGATAGATAAAATACAAAAGTTTTTTTATGAATTTATTAAAGAATAACTCCTTATAAAAAGGAAAATTATTATTTTGAAAATTATTTCCATACCCAAGCATCTCTATTATCATTGGATAGCGGGCATCTAATTTATATTTTGTGGTCTTCCTTTCGGCAATGCTCTCAATTTTTTGTCAAGTAGCCCCTCTATATTCATTATAAATCTTTCCTCTCTACATTGAGGGCCTGCCATTGCCCTTTTCCGAAAATCATTAATTAACAATTTATCCCCTTTCTCCAAAATAGGGACAGGTCTTGGAATATTATTTATAGATAGGAATTCCTAATGGGATCGGGCCTTAATACACTTTTACTCTCTTTTTTATTTTACATAGCTTCTGTGCTTGTTATCTTAAGAAGAAACAATCAAGAAAAAGAAAGGAATTAAATAAAGAGTAAAAGTGGGATATTTCATGATATCAGTTTTAGGTCAGTTTTGAATATCGCTTACAAAAATATACCTCGCCTACAATCCCCTTCTTTTCATGATTAGAAACCACCAAGAAAGGAGAACCCAAAAGTAATCACGGTCAAATTCAAAATCTGTTGACAAAAAGATTTTATTTAGGTAAATTAAAATAAAAGCTGTGAAGTTAGCTAAAAATGTTCCACTTTAAGTGGAACCAATAACTTCTACTTTAGTTTAGTAGAAGTTTTTTTATTTTTGCATAAAAATAGAAGACCTCTTTTAATCTTAGAATATGAATTTAGAGTTTCAAAAGTTAATAAAAGAAAAGGGCTCTAAGTTAAATCTCCAAATAGACCTCTCAAATGTAATAAAGTATTTAACCGAGCGTGAAAAAGATGAGGGAGGATTTAGTTTTTCACCGGGCCTATACCCCAATATTGAAGATACTTATTATGCTATTCGTACATTTCAACTATTGGAGGTTGAGATAAATCGGAGCAAAACAGAAAATTATTTGAAAGGCATCGACTGGAATTATGTTGGCTATCCAAGAGTAATTTATATGATTATCTATCTCTATATATCCATAGATATACAATTACCAAAACCACTGCTTGATCTTCCAAAAAAGGATTGGTCGAGATTTCACCCTCTCGATGCCCAATACTTTTCAAACGAGATTCAGAAACTTCTAAAAAAACATTTCAAATTGCTCTCTTCTCCATTTGTTTTTCAGTTTTCTCCCCAAGATAGTTTACAAAGTGTTTGGAAGAAGGTTTCGATATTAACTGATTTCAATATTGCCTTCGATAAAAATGAAGTTATCAGATGGGTTCAACTTTGTCAGAATGGAGATGGTGGGTTTGGATTCTATCCTGGAACAACTTCTTTTATGGAAAACACTTATTGTGCGCTAAAAATTTTATCAAAACTTAAAGCTTTGCCCCGGCAGATTGATACATGCAGGGACTATATCATTGGATGTCAAACTAAGAGCGGTGGATTTGGAAGAGCGCCTATCAGCTTTCCTTTTATTGAAACCACTTTTCAGGCAGTCTCAGGATTATTCCTATTAGAGAAGATGGAAATGGGTAATGAATGATTTTCCAATTTTCAGACTTTTATGTCTCTGGATTAGAGGGAGGTTCCTGAAATTTTAACTTCCTTTTTGCGAAACACCGAGACGCGCTGGTGCTTGAACAGGATTCGTGTTTTAATTACCAGGCGTTTTTTGTCAGAAATTCCGTAAAAGGATTTTTTTCTTTGTGAATCCGCCACAGATTCCAGCAGGTTAGCCCCTCGTCATCTTTCCTGAGCAAATTCGCATTCGAAAAATTACTTGACAA
>Ga0207433_10000754_pt1 | contig 73401 bp, 77 predicted proteins | sample YelNatPaOPGAMG01_FD_187559 | JGI IMG/M metagenome (GOLD analysis project Ga0207433, IMG submission 187559) | Hot spring thermophilic microbial communities from Obsidian Pool, Yellowstone National Park, USA - OP-RAMG-01 (SPAdes) (version 3) | ecosystem: Environmental > Aquatic > Thermal springs...
ATCCTTTTCTATCGATAACATTTTTGATTTTCTCACTTAGCTTAATAGGTGCGCCCTTCTTACCTGGTTTTTCTGGAAAATTGTTGCTTTATCAGGCAGCTTTTGATAAAAGCTTGTTACTTAGCATCTTTCTAATTGCTGCAAGCTGTTTGACTCTTGTTTACTATATTCGTGCCTATCATAAAATTTTTTGGGGAAGTGAAGAAAGCATGGCGATAAACAAGATAAGTTTAGTAGAAAAATTTATTACAAACATCTCACTCACGATTTTATGTATAGCAATTTTGTTTTTTGGTATCTATCCAAACTATTTAATAAATTTTATTAACAGCTTGATTAAGGTGGTACACTAAAATGATTTTTAAAATTGGAAGAAGTAAATCACCCTGGTTGTTTCATTTGAATACCGGTTCTTGCAATGGTTGTGATATAGAAATTGTAGCTCTATTTGCTTCAAGATATGATGTAGAGAGACTGGGCTGCAAATTGGTTGGCAGTCCAAAACATGCAGATATATGTCTGGTAACTGGTCCCGTGACAGCAAGGTCTAAAGAGCCGCTTCTAAGGATATACGATATGCTGCCAAACCCAAAAGTAATAGTGTGTATTGGCACTTGTTCTATAAGTTCAGGAGTATTTACAGACGGATATAGTATTGTAGGACCTGCTCATAAATTAATTCCTGTAACCGCTTATGTAGGAGGATGCTCTGCTCATCCTAAGAATATATTTTTAGGATTACAAAAAGCCATAGAGGTTTTTAAGGAGGGAAGATGATTTCATATATACTCTCAATTTTAATTTTTCCAGGTTTTCTCTTTTCATTCTTGCTTGGAAGCCTTATGGACTCATTTAGAAGAAAATTAAAGGCAAAAATGCAGCTTAGAATTGGTCCCCCACTGACACAGGGCTTCTACGATACAATAAAATTATTTAGCAAAGAAACCTTGATTCCCAAAAATATGCCATGGGCTCTATACTTTATAACCCCAATTATAGGCGTAGTTTCGATATCAATTGCGCTCTCTCTTTTTCCTATTCCATTACCATTTGTCAAATTTAACCCTAACAAAATACCGTTTGATCTTATAGTGATATTTTATCTCTCTGAAGTGCCTACTATTTGCTATCTTTTGTATGGATACTTTACAAATTCTATATTTGGTCAAATAGGAGCATCAAGAAAGGCCCAACTTCTATTTGCATATAACGTGCCAATGATACTGATTATTACAGCACTTGCTTTTAGCGTTAATACAACCCCAACTTTTAATTTATTTGACATAGCTACCAAGGGTTTTAATATTACATCTATTTTCCTAAAAATCATATTTATTCCGATATTTTTCTTGTGCTCGCTCGCAAAGCTAAAACTTAACCCCTTTTCGATACCAAACGCTGAACAAGAAATATTAGAAGGACCTACGGTAGAAGCAAGTGGACCAGCCCTTGCGCTTTTTGAAATCTCGCACTTTATGGAGTGGGTTATATTAGGATTTTTATTTTCTTATCTATTTTTACCAATATTTATCATACCGACAAATCTTATATTAATCTCAATAATAGCAATATGTTTTGTATTTGCTTCGCTGCTCTCGTTATTAGAAGCCGCAACAGCAAGAATTGAACTAAGCCAGGCAATTGATATGTTTATAAAATTTACCTGGCCAATTTCTATAATAGGGCTTTTATTAGCATTTTTCACACATGTTTAAATTGTATTTCAGAAAGGAGATGTCATGCTTCCACTGATAAGAATTTTAATTGAAAATATTTTTAAACCACCTATAACAGAAAATATATCGACCGTTAACTTGCCAGAACATCCAAAGGGCTTTCACGGCTATCCAGAACACGATCCAACAAGGTGCATTGCGTGTGGCATATGTCAGTACTTTTGCCCGGCAAAGGTTATAAAAATATCACAGTTAGACGACAAAATGAACTATCACATGGATCTAGATCAGTGCACCTGTTGTGGACAGTGTATAGATTACTGCCCTACAAATGCAATAAAGCACAAGCCAAACCCATACTTTGTTACAACAAACCTTGATGATTTTAAGGTCGATCATCAAATAAACCTCATAAAATGTGCAAAATGTGGCGAATTTATGCCCGATATGACGCTTATAGCAAATAAACTGTTTGGCGAGGGCAAACCAATTCCAAAACATCTTTCTATTTGCCCAAAATGTAGAAGAAAACCATAGTAAATGTTATCTATAATATTTAACTTTACTCTATTTAGAAATATGTGCAGACTTTAGCAAATTAGCTATAAAATCTTTGAAACCCAATGGATGAATGTGAAGATATGATGCCATAACCCTTTTATATATTACTCCATCAAGTTTATTTAATATACCATTGCCCCTAATAACTTTCATAGAAAACCTAATATCAGCATTTCTATTTATCGAAACGCTACTATGGTGAAATTCATGTCCTCTAATTCTTGTTCCTTTTGGGAAAAAAGGATTCTCATCAAATACCTCAACCTCTTCATAACCATGCCCTACAGGTTTTTTCTCCATATGAATACCAAATGGTAAGAGTCCAACCATATTATATTTATTGTCATCAACTTCAATAAAATCAGACAAGTACATCAATCCACCACATTCAGCATAAATTGGATTATTATTTTCGCCAAATTCTTTTATAGACATCCTTAACGAGTGATTTCTTTCTAGATCTTTAGCAAAAACTTCAGGAAAACCACCACCAATATAAAGCACATCTATATCTGGAAGACAATTATCTGACAAAGAATTTATAATTTCTATTTTTGCACCTGACATTCTCAAAAAATCAAATACTTCAGGATAATAAAAAGAAAATGATGCATCCTGCAAAATACCAATTTTAATACTTGATAAAAATTCATATTCAAAGGACTTGTTTTTAAATTCGCTGTTTAAATCTGAGGACTCTTTAATTATATCGAAAAACAAATCCCAATTCATATATTCATCTACAGCATCAGCAAATCTATCAATTACAGAACTTAATTCTAACCTTTCTTTGGCCGGAATCAGTCCTAAATGTCTATCTGGAATAGATAATCTTTTGTCATCTTTAGGAAAAGAAGCTAAGACTTCTGGCAAGTTATAATGTTTTAAAGCACTGATAATTAAGTTCTTTTGTCTTTCTCTCGCAATTTTATTTAATATGATACCCTTTATCCCTATCTCTCTATCAAACTCAACGTATCCTTTAACAAGTGCAGCACAGCTTCTAGTTATTCTTTGAACAGGCAAAACAAAAATAATAGGACTATCTATTATCTTTGCAATCTCAGCAGTTGAACCAGTACCCAAATAGTCAATTCCATCATAAAGTCCCATCGCACCTTCTACTATTGATATATCCACATCAGAAGAATTTCTAACAAAGGAACATAAAATTGTTTCCTTATCCATCATGAACAAATCTAAATTTCTACATGGCCTTCCAGAAGACATAGAAAGCCAGCTAGGATCAATAAAGTCAGGACCCTTTTTAAAAGTTTGAACTATGTACCCCTTTCTTGAGAGAGCACGAGTCAAACCTATTGAGAAGGACGTTTTACCCGATCGGCCAAATGGGGCAGAAATTAAAATTTTTTTAAATTTTTTTTTCAATAGAATGTAACCTCAATTGCATTGTTTTCACAAATACTCTCACATTTCATACAGGCATCGCATCTTGATAAATTAGCAAATATCGGTCTAAATAAACCATTAAGATAAATTACTCCCTTACCGCAGGCTACAGAACACTTGCCGCACTTGTTGCATTTATCAGGTGAAAATAATATCGACTTTATTAAATCCATAAATTATTTAGCTGTCATTGACTGTTTTTTTAGTATTAGCTTTGTGCTCCAAAAAGGACTTTAGTATAATTGAACTAGCAATCTCATGAACTTTACTTTTATCTTTTTTGCCTAAAATTTCTTGAATTTTTAGGGCTTCCTTAGAAGAATATCTTTCATCAAAGAGAATCACATCAACTCCCAAACTTTCTAACTTTCTTTTAACTCTCTGAATTGACTTAGGTGAAGCAGAAACAACATCAGTCCTCAGTGGATTACCAAGAACTATCGCCCCTACATCCTTTTCCTTTATTATCTGTCTTATTTTAGCCAAATCTTCTTCCCACCTAGTTCTTGTAATTGAACCAATTGGAAAAACAAACTTCTCATTAGGATCGCTTATACTTAATCCAAGATGACTAATTCCCCAATCAATTCCCAGATATCTCAAGATTACTTCTCGAATAAATATCTTTGATGCGCTTTGTAACAGCTGTATTATTAAGAAATACTTTCTTATAAGACACTTTTAGCTTTCCCTTCCCTTTAAGTCGTTCAATATATCGTTAATAATTTTATTAGATATCTCTGGAGAAGCTTTTCCTTTGGTTTCCTTCATAAGCTGACCAACTAAAAAACCAACAGCATTTTTCTTTCCTTTAAAAAAGTCTTGAACAGCTTTTGGATTGTTTTCAATCACCTTTTTAGCAGCATCAATTAAAAATCCTTCGTCTGAAATCTGTTTAATGCCAAGTTTTTCTGTAATTTTCTTTGGGGATTCATGCATTTCAAATACCTTTTCAACAACTTCCTTAGCTTGTCTAATACTTATTAGGTTTGAGTCAATCAAATCGAGCAATTCTTTTAAATATGACGGTTCAAAAACTTTACTATCAGGTTCTAATTTTTTTTCGTTCCAAAAATAAGTTAAGTCTCCTAAAATCCACTTTACAGCTTCTTTAGGAGAACAATTACACTTTACACAATCGTCGAAAAAATTAGCCATTTTCAAATCAGATACAAGCACGCTTGCATCATTTTTATTGATGCCAAATTTATTAACAAATCTAAAATACCTTTTTAAGGGAAGTTCAGGTATATTATTAGAAATATTTCTAATTTCTTCATCGGAAACCACAAAGGGCAGCAAATCTGGATCAGGAAAATACCTATAGTCATGTGCTTCCTCTTTAGTCCTCAAGGAATGAGTCGTTCCATCTCGCTCGTCAAAGTGTCTAGTTTCTTGAATTACAATCCCACCAGAATCTAAAATTTCTGACTGTCTGATAATCTCAAACTCTAAAGCCCTTTCAAGAGATCTTAAAGAATTCATATTTTTTATTTCAACCTTTGTTCCAAAGGTCCCATCAGGATTTTTTAAAGAAATATTAGCATCACAACGCATCGATCCTTCTTCCATATTACCATCAGAAACACCAAGATATCTTAATACGTCTCTAAGTTCAGACATAAAAGCCTTAGCTTCTTTTGGTGAGGATATATCAGGTTCGGTAACAATTTCCATCAAAGGGGTTCCAGCTCTATTATAATCAACCATACTCTGATCAGACTCCATAATGTCTCCTGTATGAACAAGTTTACCCGTATCCTCTTCCAGATGAATTCTATGAATTCTCACTTTCCTCAGTTCACCATCACATAAGAACTCAAGATATCCATTTCTGCAAAAAGGTAAATCGTACTGAGAAATTTGATAATTTTTAGGCATGTCGGGATAGAAGTACTGCTTTCTATCGAATTTCGAATATCTTGAAATTTCACAGTTAAGCGCTAATCCACTCATAATTGTAAAAATAATTGCTTTTTTATTAGCAACCGGCAAAGAACCAGGTAAGCCCAAGCACACGGGACAAACATTTGTATTAGGCTTATCGCCAAAAGATGTCCTGCAACCACAAAACATCTTGGTTTCAGTTTTTAACTGAGCATGAATCTCTAAACCTATTACAACATTAGTTTTACTCATAAATTTATATACCTCCCAATTGAGGTTGAGCTTCAAAATTTATAATAGACTCAAGTTGATTAGCGAAGTTTAACACCTCATTATCTTCAAAGGGTCTACCAATAATCTGTAAACCAATTGGAAGCCCTTTATTATCAAGTCCAGAAGGAATAGAAATTCCTGGAAGACCGGCAAGATTTACAGGAATAGTAGCAATATCAGACAAATACATTGAAAGAGGATCGTTCGTCTTATCTCCCTTTTTGAAAGCAGTCGTTGGTGAAGTGGGACATAATAAACAGTCAAATTCTTTAAATGCTCTTTCAAAGTCTTTTACAATAAGAGTTCTCACTTTTGATGCCTTCAAATAATACGCATCATAATATCCACTCGAAAGCGCATATGTTCCTAACATTATTCTTCTTTTTACCTCGCTTCCAAAACCCTGTCCTCTTGTTTTTGAAAAAGTCTCAATAACATCCTTACCCTCAACTCTTAAACCGTATCTTATTCCATCAAACCGTGCAAGATTTGAACTCGCTTCAGAAGTAGCCACCAAATAATAAACTGGCAAAGAATATTCTAGATGGGGGAGAGAACAAAAATCAACTTTTACTCCTTCAGCTTTAAGAAGTCCTATAACGTCGTTCAAAGAATCTAAAACTTCAGGATCAAAACCCTTAGTTTCATAAAGTTCTTTTATAATTCCTATCCTATATTCTTTTATATTCTTATCCACATGAGAAAATTCATATGGATGGGAAGTAGAATCCATATCGTCTTTTCCACTCATAACAGAAAATGCAACTTCTGCATCCTTAACTTTCGTAGCAAATGGTCCTATTTGATCAAGAGAAGAAGCAAAAGCTACTAACCCGTACCTAGACACAGTACCATAAGTAGGCTTAAATCCAACTACACCACAAAAAGAGGCAGGCTGTCTTATAGAACCACCAGTATCTGAGCCTGTAGCAAGAGGAACTAATCTCGCCGCTACAGCTGCTGCAGATCCACCCGAACTTCCTCCAGGAACTCTCTCTACATCCCATGGATTTGAGGTAGTAAAAAATGCAGAGTTTTCGGTTGAAGATCCCATAGCAAACTCATCAAGATTGGTCTTCCCTATTATTATTGCACCAGCATCAATTAGTCTTTGAACCGCAGTGGCAGTATAGATAGGAACAAAATTTTCAAGTATTTTAGAGCTACAGGTGGTTTTAAATCCCTTAAAACACATATTATCCTTAATAGCAACAGGTATCCCCCAAAGTGGTTTTGAATCGACTTCTTCAAACTTAAGAGATTCAACCGATTTATAAGCGTACTCTTCAGTTAAAGTAATGAAAGAATTTATTTTCGAATTGTACAATCTTATTCTATTAAATACAAAATCCAGTACTTCTTTTGGAGAAATGTTCCTTTTTTTATATTCATTTTTAAGATAACCAATCGTAAAATCTTTAATTTCCATCCTTTTCCTCCACAATCCTAGGCACTAAGAAGTAGGTCAAACTACAATTAGGAGCATTAGATAATACTTCTTCGACTGGGAAGGATTCTTTAATAATATCTTCTCTGTATACGTTATTTATTGGAAATGGATGAAAAGTGGGCTCTATGTTATCAGTATTTACATCGTTTAATTTAGTAAAATAGTTTAGGATCTTGCCGAGCTCATCCTTTAGCCTATCTACCTCTGCATCCTTTAGCTCTAACCTTGCTAGATTAGCCACATGAAGTATTGTTTCCCTCTTAATCAAAATTATCCTCCCTGAAATATTAATTTATTAATTTATTATCTATGCAAAAATAGCGTTACACTCATTATATACCAAGTTGCAGGTAGAAAAATGATTTGAGAAAGAAAAAGTGATCCCAAAATTCTTGAAAAGAGCAACAAATAGACCATCGACTCAACATTATTGTATGTCCTTCTTCTATGGAGCGCATCATCAGTAATCAAAGCAGCAGTAGGATCAACAACAAAAGCCATCAATATAGTAGCCAATCCATTTACTATCCCTGAAAGCTGGGTAGCTGTCACCCTATAAGCAGCAAGGTGGGCCCCGGCAAACAAAGACGACATAACGCCAACAGTATATATTGCAACAACTATAATATTAAAAAAGATAAATCTCTTTGGAATCCCCTTGAAATCGAAATCTTCAGGTTTTTTTAAGAACTTCACATTATAAAATTCTTTTAAAATCAGCTTTATATTTCTAAAACTTAGAAGCTTAAGAAGTGCTAATGGAACAGATCCTGTTTCTTCAAACCACAAAATTATCCTTGAAAAAAATACTATAGAATAAGGCAAAAGCATTATTGCTAAAATATCTCCTAATGCACCACAAAAAATAACAGCTCTAAAGTTGTTTCCCAAACCATCAATATTGCCAGTCATAACAGCACTATCAACTAATACTCCTAAAAGGGGTGCCTGAAACATATTTGACATTCTTGAAACCAGAGCAATTATATTATAAAAAGAAAGCGAAGTGGTAATTTTGCCCGTTCTTAAACCAGCTAAACGCAGGGCAGAAGCAGTAGCTTCTGAAAGATGAATCGAGAAATCAAAAAGCATTATTAAAAAAAGCAATTATAAATCCCTTAACTTTTCTTGAAGTACTTTATTTTGTTCACGAATATTTTTCTTCATATCTTCAGAATTTTTCAAAAGCTTACTTTTAATGTCAGGATATTTAATAGATAAAATTCTCATAGCAAGATAAATTGCATTTTTAACGTTTCCTATTCCAACAGTTGCAACTGGTACTCCTGATGGCATTTGTAGAATAGAAAACATCGAATCCATACCTGAAACAGGAGAATTAGCCAACGGAACACCTATGACAGGTAATGTAGTTACCGCAGCCAGCACTCCAGGAAGATGCGCAGCAAGACCCGCAAAGGCAATGATAACCTCAATTCCTCTACTTTCGGCTTTTTTTGCCCATTCTATCGTTTCTTCGGTATTTCTATGAGCAGAACTAACAACTAATTCAAATTTTAAGTTAAACCTTTTAAGTTCTTTAATGGCGGGGATAATTGTTTCATAATCATTATAACTTCCAATTACCAAAGAAATCATAATCCAATGTCCCTCCTAAAGTGCATACCTTCAAAATTTATATATTTAATCGAGTCATAAGCCTTAATTCTTGCCTCTTCAAAGGTATTTCCCATACCCACTACATTTAAAACCCTCCCCGAAGAGGTAAAGAGATCATTCCCATCTCTTGATACTCCCGCATAGAAAATTATTGTGTTTTCGTCTTCAAAAACTTTTTTATCTATATATATTTTTTTGCCTATTTCAGGTTTAGTAGGATATCCTTTTGCAGCTAGAACAACTGAAAGTGCCTTTTTGTTTGAAATTATTGGTTTAGGTATTTCTTCATTTTTCGCTACAGCATATAAAAGTTCAGAAAAATTAAGAATTCTTGGGACAAGTACCTGGGCTTCTGGATCACCAAACCTACAGTTGAATTCTAAAATTGAAGGTCCTTCCTTTGTCAACATTAACCCAAAATATAGAACTCCTTGATAAGAAATATTTTCTTTTCTTAAAGCTTTAATTGTAGGCTCAATAATGTCATTTTGAATCTTGTTAAACTGAAACTCTATCAGATCGTCAACAGGAGAGTAAGATCCCATTCCACCTGTATTTGGACCTTCATCAAAGTCATTTAACCTTTTATAATCTCTCGCATTATCTAAAAATGCATACCCCTTATCATTAATTAACACGAAGACAGAAAGCTCTTTACCAACCAAGCAGTCTTCTACTATTAAATATTTAGAGGCTTCTGGAAAGTTATTCTTAAGAAAACTTACAGCATTTATAGCTTCTTCCTTTTCATGAGCAACTATTACGCCTTTACCAGCTGCAAGTCCGTCAGCCTTTATAACTACTGGATACTTACAGTCGTTAAAATGCCTTTTTAACGATTCTTCTTCTTCGTATATAACAAAGTTTGCAGTTGGAAGGTTGTTTCTTTTCATAAAGGACTTAGCAAAAACTTTACTTCCCTCCAGTCTTGCAGCTTCAGCGCTGGGACCAAAAACCAAAAACCCCTTTGATCTCAAAAAATCACAAATTCCTTCAGTTAGCGGTTTTTCAGGACCAACAACTATAAGATCTACACCAACAACCCTACAAAAAGATTCTATATCCTCCTTTGAAAGAACTTTATTAATCCAAGTTAAAGAGGTGCCACCATTACCTGGAGAAAGAAAAACATCTTTTCCTTCTTTGCTAAGCCTCCAGGCAATTGCATGCTCTCTTGCACCACTACCAATGATCAAAATCGAACCCACAAATACCTCCTAATTAAAAAAGTTATATTTTTTTATGTCCTGTGTATGTATTTAAAACATATTTTAATGATAAAAATGTCTCCTATGAGTAAATATCATTGGTATTCCTAATCTGTTTGCTTCTTCAATTACTTCTTGATCCCTTCTTGAACCACCTGGTTGGATTATTGCTTTAATACCATATTCACCAGCTAAAGTTACCGAATCTTTAAAAGGGAAAAAACCATCAGAAGCAAGGCAAGACCCAACCGATCTATCTTGTGCTCTCATTTTAGCAATCCTTACCGACATTACTCTGCTCGTTTGACCAGCACCTGCTCCTACTAATTGACCATCTTTAACAAGCACAATTGCATTAGACTTAAAGTTTTTACACAATTTCCACGCAAAGATTAAATCTCTCATGTCCTTTTCGTCTGGTTTTACATCTGTTACTACATCCAAATTATCCAATTTTAAAGAGTCCTCGGTTTGAAGCAAAAAACCTGCCCCAACCTGTTTTATATTAAAACTCCAATTAGTTCTTTTTGTTGAACCCTTTAAAATTCTAAGATTCCTCTTCTCTTGCAGGATTTCTAGCGCTTTCTCGCTAAAATCATTTGCATATATAACTTCATAAAAATTTTTATACAATTCTCTTGCCAAGCTTTCATCAACAATTCCGTTAATAGCTACTATGCCACCAAATGCCGACTCCTTATCACTTTCATATGCTTTAATATAAGCAGTCAGAAGATCATCAGCCACAGCAAAGCCACATGCCTGATTGTGTTTTATTATTACAACAGCCTTTTCATCTATAAAATCATAAAGAAAGCGAAGAGCAGCATCTATATCTACAATATTGTTATAAGAAAGTTCTTTACCACTTAAAAACTCAGCATCAAGTGGATATCCATCTTCAGTTTTATAAAGAAAAGCTTTCTGATGGGGGTTTTCCCCATATCTAAGACTTTGGATCCTTTTACCTGTAAGGGTAAACTGTTCTTGAAATAGATCCTCAGAAAGATATGCTGCTATATGAGAATCATAAGCAGCAGTATGCTGGAATGCTTTTGCAGCAAGATATTTTTTATATTCAAGGGTCATTGTATTGTTTCTCAAAAGCTCAAGAGTTTTTTTATAATCATTAGGATCGACTAAAACTACGACATCTTTATAATTTTTAGCTGCTGCCCTTATAAGAGCAACACCACCAACATCAATCATTTCAATTATTTCTTCTATTGAAGCTCCTCTATTCAAGGTCTCCAAAAACGGATAGAGATTTACTACAACAATATCAATAGTATCTAGATTTTTAATTTGTTGTATATGGTTTGGATTATCTCTTTGAGCTAAAATACCACCAAATATAATTGGATGTAGAGTTTTTACCCTGCCACCTAAAATCTCCGGAAAGTGAGTATACTCAGAAACTTCAATAACTGGAAAGTCAAAAGATTTGAGATATTTTGCAGTACCACCGGTTGAAAGCAAACCGTATCCTAATTTATTTAATTCTTTTGCAAACTCTTCAATACCATTTTTATTATAAACACTTATTAAGGCCCTCCGCATATCGTACCTCCTTAATTATTTTAGTTATACAATAATATACATTTTATAAATATTTTACACATCTTTAATTCTTACCTTTCGTCCATCAACTATTAACCTGTTCTGGGCAAACAACGTAATAGCAAATGGATATATTTTGTGTTCCTCCTCTAAAATCCTTGCAGAAAGAGTTTCTGGATCATCATCATCCAATACAGGTACAACAGATTGCAAAATTATTGGACCTGTATCAGTTCCAGCATCTACAAAATGAACAGTACAGCCACTAACTTTTACACCATAATCAAGTGCTTGCTTTTGAGCATTTAGCCCAGGAAAAGAAGGCAAAAGTGATGGATGTATGTTCATTATCTTCCACTTAAAACGTTCCACAAAATTTGAACTCAATATTCTCATAAAACCTGCCAAGGCAATTAACTCAACCTTATATAATTCTAAAATATTAATTATTTCACGTTCAAAGCTAAATTTGTCATCAAATTTTTTTCTATCCACGACCTTGCAAGGAATATCAAATTCCTTAGCTATCGCTATAGCCCTCGCGTCAGGATTATCAACTATCAATACCTCTACTCTTGCATTGTCTACCTTTTGAACAATAGCTTTAAAATTTGATCCTCTACCTGAAGCCAAGACTCCAACCTTTAATTTATTCAAATTCAACCCTCCTCTCCTCAGAGGGAACGATCTTTCCAATTACTTTAGCACTCAAACCTAAAGATCTCAAAATTTCATCAACATTTGAAGGATTAACAATTAATATCATTCCTATTCCCATATTAAAAACTTTATACATCTCGTTTTCACTTACACCATGATCTGATATCCACTTAAAAATCCAGGGCACATCAAAATCTCTTTTTATTACAGCCTTAACATTTTTAGGCAAAATTCTAATAAGGTTTCCTTCTATACCACCTCCTGTAATGTGAGCTATACCATTAATCAAACCCTTCTCAATAAAAGGATAAACATCTGAATAATAAACTTTAGTGGGCTTTAAAAGCTCTTCAGCTAAACTAATTCCTTCTGGAGTAGTAACTTTTAGTATATTAACTTTATAATCTTTAATAATTTTTCTTATAAGGGAAAAACCATTACTGTGAACACCATTAGAAGATAATCCTATTAAAATGTTTCCGCTTTTAATATTTTTTGGTAAGAGAGATGTTCTCTTTACTGCCCCCACAATAAAACCTGAAAGATCCCAATCGCCCTTTTTATAAAGATCTGGCATCTCAGCTGTTTCACCACCTAGCAAAACACACCCTGTAGGTTTTAGAGCTTCAACTATAGATGAAACAATTTCTAATGCAATTTTAGAATCTAATTTTGAACAGGCAATATAATCTAAAAAAAATAATGGTTTTCCGCCATGCACAAGTATATCGTTAACGTTCATAGCCACTAGATCCTGGCCTATACCACTCCACATATTTGCCTTCTTTGCGATCAAAACTTTAGTTCCTACTCCATCACATGACGATAGCAAAATGAAATCAGAACCAAAGTTATCAAGCGGGTAAAAGCCTGCAAAACCGTCACCTAAACTTTCAGAAAATGATCCAAAGGCTTTATTGGTTATCTTTTTTATTTCATTTACAAACTTGTTTGCACTTTCGATACTAACTCCAGATTCCTCATATGTAAATTCTTTTTTTTGCATACTACACCTTCTTTCTGCTTAGCGGTTATTAATTTCTATATATTAAGAAAGGCAATATTATTACCTTTCGTCCTTTTCAAGTGCATATTTCTCCCTTATTTCTTCACTTGGTATGTAAGTTGGATAATCAGCGCCAAAACAAGCTAAACAAGGATAATCAATACCAATAGCCTCAATAGTTTTTTCTCTTGAAAGGTAGGCAAGGCTATTTACCCCAAGAAATTCTCTAATTTGTCCAACATCCATTCTACTCGCCAAAAGCTCACCTCTTGATGCAGTATCAATACCATAAAAACATGGGTGTGTAACCATCGGAGAACTTACCCTAAAATGGATTTCACTAGGAGAACATTCCCAAAGCATTTTAACAATCTCTTTGCTAGTTGTACCTCGAACAATCGAATCGTCCACTACAACAACTCTTTTTCCTTTAACCAACTCAGGAATAGGATTTAATTTTAGTCTTACACCTCTTTCTCTCAGTTCTTTTGTAGGTTGAATAAAGGTTCTTCCTACGTATCTATTTTTTATAAACACCTCATTAAAAGGTATTTTACATCTTTGAGCAAAACCTATAGCAGCGGGAGTACCGCTATCAGGAATGCTGACAACTATATCCGCATTAACTGGTGCTTCTTCTGCTAAAAGCTCACCAAATTTTTTTCTAACCTCATATAATCTTTTGCCTGACACTACAGAATCAGGTCTTGCAAAATATATATATTCAAAGGAACACAAGAAATTACCTTTTGGTTCCAATACTTGCTGTGTTTCATAACCATTTTTATGAATTCTTACCATCTCTCCTGGTCCAATCTCTTTTATAAACTTTGCCCCTATAATATCAAAGGCACAAGTTTCAGAAGATACAACATATCCATCTTCATAAGAGCCCAAACAAAGTGGTCTAAACCCCCAGGGGTCTCTGATAGCATATATTTCTTCTTCAGTCAAAAATACCAAAGAATATGCTCCGATAAACCCATTGCATACTTCAGAAAGTGTAGATTTAAAATCGTTTTTAAAGTTTCTTGCTATTATATGACCCATAAGCTCAGTATCAGACGATGTATATGGCAAAATACCCAAACTAGAAACCTGTTCTCTTAACTCTTTTATGTTCACAATGTTTCCGTTATGTGCCAAAGCAAATGTACCACCCTTATATCTCATTTTAAGAGGTTGAGCATTTTCTATATTTGGTCTTCCAGTAGTAGAATACCTAACATGACCAAGTGCTGCAAAACCATACAATTCTTGTAATTCCCTTTCAGAGAAAGCAGACGATACCAAGCCCATAGAACGCTGTATCATTAAGCTTGTTCCATCAGTTGCAGCTATCCCACAACTTTCTTGCCCTCTATGTTGCAAAGAATACAAAGCAAAGTACGTATGCTTTGCAACATCCCTTTTAGTTGGGCAAAGAATTCCAAATATACCGCACATAATTAAATTACCTTCCCATTCAAAAATTTAATATGCCCCTCTAACCATGCCTTTCCTATTACCGCACCATTAAAACCAATGCTTTCAAGAGTCTGAACGTGTTCCCTCTTTGATATGCCGCCAGCACCAATTAGCTTGTGCTTTGGAAAAATGTTCCTAATACTCTCAAACAATTCAACTGAAGGGCTAGAAAGTGTCCCATCTTTATTTATATCAGTAACTAAAAAACCTAAATTATTTCTATTCAAGAACTTATTTTGTAAATCTTTTAATTCTAAAGAAATTGATGACGTCCAGCCATGAAAACAAAGTTTCGAATCTCTGAAATCTAAAGAAATAAGGATTTTGTTCCCAAAGTCCCTTAATATTTTGTCGAGTGCCTCTTCATCTGTAAAAGCAACTGTCCCAACAATTATCCTATCAGCCCCCAACTCAACCAAATTTTTAACATCTTCGTATTTTCTTACACCACCTCCCCATTGAACGACGAAATTTTTTGACTTTGCCATCTCTAAAACATTAAAAGCAGTAAATTTACCAATCTTAGATGCTTCTAGGTCGATTATATGAACAAAATTAATGCAAAAAGATTTTAACCTATCAAGATATTCTTCAGGATTTCCATAGACTTTAACCTTGTTAAAGTCACCTTGATAAAGTCTAACAACATTGCCTTGATATATGTCAATTGCAGGTATTATTTCAAACATTTAACCTCCATCAATAATAATTTAAAAATTTTACTAACTTAACTAAAATTGTAAAATACACAATCATTAATTATTTTATAATTTTTGAGTCTATATCGAATTTAGAAAATTTTCTAAAAGTTTCAGCCCCCAACGTCCACTCTTTTCAGGATGAAATTGACAAGCAAATATATTTTCTTTTTCGATAACACATACAAAGCTTCTGTCACCATACTCAGCAAACCCCTTCTTACAGGAAAGATCATATACCTCTGGATAATAAGAATGAACAAAATAAAAAGAAGAAGCATCCGGTATATCTTTAAAAAATTTAAAATCTGATATATTAAAAACTTGATTCCACCCGAGATGTGGCTTTATTAAATCTTCTTGAAATTCTACAACTTTTCCAGAAATAATCTTTAATCCCTCTGTAAACCCATACTCATCAGAATGATCAAAGAGTAATTGCAACCCTAAGCAAATCCCAAAAAATGGTTTTCCTAAATATATAAACTCCCTTATTGGTTCCCACAAATTAGCCCCCTTAAGAGACGTATTTGCTTGTGTAAAAGAACCCTGTCCAGGAAAAATTAATGCATCAACCTTTTTTAATTCTTCTGGATTCCAAACCTCTTTGAAATCATAACCAAGATAATTGATTGCCTTAAATACACTGCCTAGATTCCCTCCTCCTTTGTAACACAAAACACCTATCATCAAATACACCCCTTAACCGATGGAATTGACCCAACATTTGTTAAAGATATGGCATCCTTTAAACAAAGGGCAAAAGATTTAAAGCAAGCTTCAGCTATGTGGTGGCTGTTGAACCCATATATTTTTACCATGTGAAGATTTGCTTTTAGATTCATTGTTAGAGAATTAAAAAAAACTTCTACAAGCTCTGTTTCAAACTTGCCTATGGTTTTGGAATCGAAGTCAACATTATATGAAAAATAAGGTCTCCCCGAAATATCAATAGCACACAAAATTAAAGCATCGTCCATTGGCAAAATTACGTTAGAAAATCTCTTTATACCTGTTTTATCTCCTAAAGCCTTAAATAAAGCTTCTCCGATAACAATCCCTACATCTTCAACACTGTGATGATAATCCACATTAAGGTCTCCGCTGCAATTTAGCTTTATATCAATACCAGAGTGTTTTGAAAAGGTACAAAGCATGTGATCAAAAAAACCAATCTCAGTACGTATTGAATTTTTCCCTGTACCATCAAGATTTATTTCTACTTCAATATCGGTTTCATACGTCTTTCGTTTTACAACTGAGGTCCTAATTGTTTTTTTAAAATCATTTTCATCACTCATTAAGAAGACCTACCTCTCTTTTATATACTATAAATAAAGCTATCTAAATATTCTCTTACATCCCTAAACATTTTAGCAAAGGAAAAGTTTCTTATTTTGTCACTAAGTTGATTTGAATAAGTGCCAGTTTGAACTCCAGCAAATTCTACAGGTAAACCTATCTCTCGTGCCTTTATAACCAATTCGAGATCATCTAAGGTATCCCCAACATAAGTCATTTTTGAGCACTTGTTAATAACAAACATCTTCTGTAAGGGGGTAGGATCAGGTTTCTTATAACCACTATCATCAGTAAAATAAAATTCTTTTAAAGGGATTAGATTAACAGCCCTTAAAGCGACCTCAGCCTCTTTATAACATCTTCCAGAATAAATCCCTATTTTTTCTCTATCTATAGAATAGTTACAAAAATTAATCAATGGTTTTTCTTGATAAATAAACCCCTTAAAAAAGATATATCTTGGTCTTTCCAAATATATCTCGTAAAAAAGTTTTTCTCCCAGATAGTATTCTTGGAATATCCTCTTAACAAATTCATAATCCACTTCTATTTCTGGAAGATTTTTATTAAATCTAAAATAATTTTTCAAGATTGTCAAAAACTCTATATCATTAAAAAACTCATAATCCCAGCTAATTGCTAAAAGAGCGTAAGTTAAATCCCAATCGTTGTTAAAGCCACCCAAAGATTTCAAGAAGCTTATATGATCAATAGTGCATTTTGCAGGTTTGTTAAACATATTTCTAATAAATTCAAAAGTTTTAATTGTTGATTCAACAAAAGAACCGTTAGTTTGTATTAAAACTCCATCTATATCAAAAACTATAAAATCACTCATTTAATATGTCATTCAACTCCCTTAAAAAGATATCCGTATCAGAACTCTTCCCAGCAGAAATTCTAATAAAATTAGGCAAATAAGGAAAATACCTGACTAAAATCTTCCTATCTTTAAGCTTCTCAACAATATTTTTAGTAGGTTTATTAAAGTTTGCCAGCAAAAAATTAGCTTCTGTAGGATATACTTTAATACCCATCTTTGTCAAACCATCGTATATTCTTCTTATTTCTATGTTAATTGCTTCAATGTTTTGAAGAAAAAGATTGCTATTTTGTAATATGATGCTTCCTGCTATCTGTGAAAAGTGAGATAATAAATAAGGCAATCTCACCTTTTCAACCTCATCAATAAGCAACTTGTCCCCAAAAGCAAAACCCATCCTGATGCCTGCGCCTGAAAAGGCCTTAGAAAGGGTTCTTAAAATTAAAACATTTTGATAAGATCTAAATTTATCAACAAAACTCCTTTTGCTAAATTCACAATAAACTTCATCGATCAAGACTATTCCAGATGTACTATTAACAATTTTTTCTATATATTCATCTGGAAAACAATTTCCCGTAGGATTATTTGGGTTACAAATAATAACTACCGCAGGTCTTCTCTCTTTTAAACAACTAACAGTCTTTTCAATTGGCATCGAAAAATCTTCATTTAAAGGAATTTCTATATATTCAATTCCTAAATTTCTCGAAGCTATTTTGTAAGTAGGAAAAGTTGGAGAAAAAGAAAGAACCGGACCATTATTTAAAGCAAATGCCATAATCACATTTTGAATTACCTCGTCACAACCATTTCCCACAGTAACTTCTTCAGGATTAATTTTACCGATATACTGACTAAATGCCTTTTTGACAGGACTGCACCATGCATCTGGATAGTAATTTAACTTCAGTTCGTAAAAGTTAGCTATAATCTCTTCTTTAACCTTTAAAGGCAATTCAAACGGACTTTCATTTCTATCAAGCCTAATTGCACCTTCAACCTCTACTGGCCTGTATGGTTTTACTTCTGCAAGATCCTTCCTAAACAAGGTCATCTTTTATTCCTGATTGAATTGAGGCAGCCTTAATTACATTGCTCATCAAAGACATTATAGTAAGAGGTCCTACTCCACCTGGTACAGGAGTAAGATATCCTGCTACATCAAAAACATCGTCGAAGTCAACGTCTCCGACAATCTTTCCATCCAACCTCGATATTCCTACGTCAACTACTACTGCACCTTTCTTTACATATTCTCTGTTTATCATCTTGGCCTTTCCAGTGGCGACAATTAATATATCTGCCTCCTTGCATATGTTTTTAAGATCTTTGGTTTTAGAATGTACAATAGTTGGGGTAGCATTTTCATGTAAAAGCATCAAAAAGATAGGCAAACCTACAAGCTGGCTTCTCCCTAGAATTACAACCCTTTTGCCCACAAGATCGATTTTGTACTCTTTTAATAATCGTACTATCCCACTAGGAGTACATGGTCTCAATCCTGGAAGATTTTTATATAGCAAACCACAAGAAAAAACGTTAAGGCCATCAACATCCTTTTCAGGACTAATTAAGGATAAAACCCTTTCTTTATCAATACCCCTTGGCAATGGAAGCTGTACTATTATTCCATTTACCTCTTTGTTCTGATTTAAAGAGGAAACTCTCTTTTCTATTTCTACCTGATCTAATCCTTCCTCTTCTATAAGAATAGGTTTAATACCTAACTTTTCACACATAGCAACCTTTTTCTTGACATAAACTTTTGATGCTTCATCGTCATTAAATCTCGCTACAGCAAGACAAACGCTTATTCCTTTTGCTTTTAAATCTTGCACTTTTGAAATAATTTCTTTTTCCCATTGATTGGCTACTTCTTTTCCGTTTAATATAATTGTACTCAACTTCATCATCTCCATATTTTTTTATGATACTTTATTATAAGACAAAATGTTGTATTTTAAATTATCATTAAAAAAATTTTTAAAAAAAGGGGAGTTTAGTTATGGATGAGTGCGAGAAGAATTCAAGATTGTTAGCAATTCGAGGAGCTACTACCTTATTAAAAGATAGTCCTGAAGAAATAAAGAAAAAGGTTATTGAACTAATTAACAAAATGGTTGACGAAAATGAAGTAAAAGAAGAGGACATGGTTAACTTTTTTATATCAGTAACTCAAGATATCCATTCTGAGTTCGCAGGAAAATTCGTAAGAGAAAGATTTTCAACCACCCCAGTTTTTGGAACTGTAGAAGCAACCGTTGATAACGCACCAAAAATGTGCATAAGAATACTTTTACAATGCTACAGTAAAAAAACCAAAGACAAGATAAAACACATTTTCCTATACGAAGCCTCCAAACTAAGACCCGATCTTATAAAATAAAGACATGAGATAAACAAAAAAATATCAAAAGAACTTACAAGGAATTTTATAAATTCATTTCATAATTTGCTTTTATATTATCTATGTCCGCTCTTATTTGCTTTTTAAGTGCGGTAATTGAATCAAATTTAATTTCATCTCTAATTTTGTATTTAAATTTGACTGTAATAACCTCTTGGTACAAATCTCCCTCAAAATCTATCACGTGCACTTCTACACTTCTCTTTTTCCCTCCAACAGTTGGCTTAACACCAATATTTAAAGCTCCTAGATATCTTTTTCCTGATATTTCTACTTCAGCCGCATATACCCCGGACTGAGGAATAATTTTATATTCAGGGAGCCTCAGATTAGCTGTAGGAAAACCTAAGAAAGTGCCTATACGATCACCATGAATTACTTCACCTGAAACAAAAAAATCCCAACCTAGCAGCTTATTCGCTTCTTCAATTTTTCCAGATATTATAAGCCTTCTAATCCTTGAACTTGAAATCGGCAAACCGTTAAATATATATAAATTGGCAATATCTACATCAAAACCAAAGCTTTTTCCTAACTTTCTTAAGAGAGCAACGTCCCCGCCCTTTCCGTGCCCAAAGTGAAAGTTTTCACCTTCAACAATAGTATTAATTTTGAAGCCGTTGCACAGAAAACTAATAAACTCTTCAGGAGAAAGTTTGGAAAGTTTTTCATCAAACTTCAGAACTATTACCTCATCAACGAACTCCAGCAAAAGTCTTATTCTTTCTTCAATAATAGTGATAAGTGATAAATTCTCTACATTTTTAAAGAAAATCCTTGGATGTGGTTCAAAGGTTACAACACTAATTATATCTTCGTCATTTCTCTTTTTATTTTTAAGTTGTTTAAATAGCAACTGATGTCCCAAATGTACTCCGTCAAACGTTCCAATAGTTAGAAATCTTTCCCCATTTTTATCTGTTTTTCTATAAATTCCTCTTATCATATCACTATCACCTTATTAGGTTTCCAAATTTTTTTCTCACCCTTAGATCTTTCAGCCAAACCCAAAAAAGTCCCACAAATAGAGAATACTCTTAAAATTTCAAAGTTACCAAAATCCTTTTTAATCCAAATCTCTTGACCGTCTACAAATTTTTTTGAATTTTCATAATTCAAAATTACAACCGGTATATGATTAAGTACCTTGTTAACAGGAATAATAACTTTGAAGTGCTCTCTCTTCACAATTAAATCCATTAATTTTGTGATGCTTATGCTCTCTTTAATATGAAAATTTCCCGAAGCCTCTCTTAGCAAAAACGTCATTGTTCCAATAGTTCCAAGTTTTGTAGAAATGTCCTCACACAAAGTCCTAATATAAGTTCCCGAAGAACAAGTAACCTCAAACCAGAGTGAATTTTTATTTCGCTTTATAAATTTAAGTTCTTTAATATTTACCTCCTTATACCTTTCAGGAACTTCCCGATTTGCTCTTGCTAATTCATAAAATCTCTTGCCATCAACCTTTGCTGCAGAATAGGAGGGAACCTTTTGGAGATAACAACCAGTCAAACTAGCACAAACAGACGCAATCAAATGATCAGAAATGAAAGGGACAGACCGAACATCTAATACTTTACCCTCTTGGTCTCCAGTAGCTGTCTTGAACCCCAATGTGAGTTCAAAAAGGTATTTCTTATCATTTTTTTCAATAAATTCACAGAGCCTTGTAGCCTTTCCCAACGCAACAGGTAAAACACCTACTGCACACGGATCAAGCGTTCCTAAATGACCAATTTTTACATCAACGCCAAATGCATCTTTGAACGTTCTCTTTATCATCTCAACAACTTCTGCTGAACTTTTATAGAGATCTTTAAAGACATTTAAAAATCCACTAATCACCAAAAACCTCTTTCTTTGTATAACGTAAAACTAAATCAACAACATCATCAAACTTTCCATTGACAACAGCTCCAGCTGCCTCTGGATGGCCACCGCCACCAAAGTGTTCAGCTATAACATTGAGCATTCCTGTATTTTTTCCTCTAAAACTTATCTTAACCTTACCCGGCTCATCTTCTCTAAAGACTATTGAGACTTTGCAGTCCTTTATCCTTCTCAACCACTCGATAAGGCCCTTTGTAATATCAGGTTCTAGAGACAAATTTATAAAATCATCGTAGGAAATAGGCAGCCACGAAATGCCCCCTGAAGCCTTAACTTTAGATAGCAAAAAACCCATCTTTGCAATACTATTTGCATCTCTTTCATAATATTTCATCACAAGACTCACATCAGCACCATGTTCAATCAATTTAGCAGCTATTTCTAAACATTCTCTATTTGTGTTTGTATAATAGAACCCACCAGTATCATAATGCAGAGCAAGATACAAATATGTAGCTACCAGATCATCTATTTTGTGTTTCATTTTACTCATAATATTAAAAACTAGAACAGCAGTAGCACTTGCAGTAGTATCAACATATATATTAGTATCAAAATAAGGTCCGTGATGGTGGTCAACTATAAAAGAATTTTTATATTTTGGGAAGATATTTTCGTATGGCTTTCCTATTCTCTTTAACGAAGATGCATCAAGCAATATTGCAACTCTTGAAAAATCGAAACTTTCTACGGTATATAAGTTTTCCATCCCCGGAAAGCTCATTACGCTACTAGGAGTTTTATAAGGCTTTATAAATCTTACGTCTTTTTCTATTGATTTTAAGAAATAATATAAAGCAAGGCTAGAACCAATAGCATCACCATCAGGTTCCAAATGTGTAAAAATATCAAATGAAGCGCTATTATTTAATAACTCCAATATTTTATCGGGTATTTTAGTCAAAATATTTCTCCTATTCAGTGTTCAATCTTTCTCAGAATTTCAAATATCTTATCCCCTTTTTCAAGAGAATTGTCTATCGCAAAGAGTATTTGCGGAGCATATTTTAATCCAATTCTTCTTGCTAGTTCTCCTCGTAAAAATCTTGATGCAGAAACAAGACCTTTTAGAGTTTCATCTTTGGACTTTTCATCTCCGTAAATGCTTACCCACACCTTTATGTTTTTATGATCACTTGACATCTCCAACTCCATAATAGAAACCATACTCTTTATTCTTACATCTTTAAGTTCATATATTAAAAGGGCTAGTTCTTTTTTAATTGTTTCCTTTAATCTTTCGGCTTTTATATTCATTTTGTCTTTAGCCTCCCATTTGAAATAAGGACAAAAAGTTAATATATCTCAAGATTATATGAAATAAGCCTGATATCAGGTCTATCGAGAAAAAAGTTAACATAATAATCATATAGTTTATGTATATCATTTTCACTTTCCTTTACTGCCGATAAATATAAGGTACTTGATCTTATATTTTTGTTTAAAATTTCAAGTGCACTTATATTTTGTTTTCTTATGTTTGAAATAATTGCTTGCATAATTTTTCTATGTTCCTTTATGCTAACAATATATGGAAAATAAAGTTCAAATTCAATTAAACAAGTTCTTATCATAAGATTTGTATAAAATAAAGTTTTTAAATTTTTTAATTTCAAACACCTATATAGTTAAATTTTTATAAAGAAAAATCTTACGTAAAAAACTAACAGGTTACCTCTACCAACTTATATATTTCAAATATATCCCTTTCCTTTATGTCTTGGAAGTCTTTTATAGAAATTCCACACTCATAACCTTGATTTACCTCTTTCACATCATCCTTAAATCTTTTTAAAGACGACAACTCTCCTTCATGTATAATCACATTATCCCTTAAAACTCTCACCTTTGCATCCCTAGTAACCTTTCCATCAATAACATAACAACCAGCAACCAGCCCTATCTTAGGAACTTTAAAAGTTTGTCTAACCTCAGCTCTTCCAAGTATTGTCTCTTCATATTTCGGAGGCAATAAACCCTTAATAGCTTTTGAGATATCCTCAATAAGATCATATATAACCCTATAAGTTCTGATATCGATACCTTCCTCAGAAGCTAGTCTAAAAGCTGAGCTTGATGGTCTAACATTAAAACCAATAATAATAGCTTGGGAAGCACAAGCAAGCATCACATCAGATTCAGAGATACCACCTGTTCCCGATGATAAAATATTTATTGTCACGTTTTCTTCTCTAATTTTTGATAACGAATTAAGGATAGCCTCTAAAGATCCCTGGGAATCAGCTTTTAAAATAAGTTTTAACTCTCTTACCTCAGATGGATCTATTCCTTGGGCAAAACACGATAGTGTAGGCTTTTTCATCCTTTGTATTTGTAACTCTTTTTTCTTATTAAGCATTTTTTCAGCCATTAACTTTGCTTCTCTATCTGTTCTTACAGCAATTAAACTATCCCCTGCCTCAGGAACCATATTAATTCCTAGAATCTCTACAGGCGTTGAGGGGCCTGCTTCCTTTAACCTTTTACCCCTATCATTAATTAGCGCTCTTACCCTTCCACTAGCAGCTCCTACACAAACATAATCTCCAACTTTCAAAGTACCCCTTTGAATAAGAACGCTCGCTACAGGACCCCTGTTCTTATCAAGCTTTGCTTCCAAAACCAAGCCTCTTGCTAAGGCTTTTGGGTTTGCTTTATATTCCATTAATTCTGCCAATAATAATGTCATTTCTAGTAGTTCATCTATACCTTCTCCTGTTTTTGCTGATACTTTAACAAAAATTGTTTTCCCACCCCATTCTTCAGGAATTAGACCATACTCAGTTAACTGTTGCATTATCTTTTCTGGTTGTGCTCCAGGTTTATCAATTTTGTTAATAGCTACTATTATTTGAACTCCAGCAGCTTTAGCATGTTGAATTGCCTCAATAGTTTGTGGTTTTACTCCATCATCAGCAGCTACAACTAGAATTACTATATCAGTAACGTTTGCACCCCTAGCCCTCATAGCTGTAAATGCTTCATGACCAGGAGTATCAATAAACGTAATCTTTTTGCCATTTACCTCAACTTGATATGCACCAATTTTTTGGGTTATACCATGAAATTCTTTAGCTGCAATCTTTGTCTTTTGAATCTTATCTAAAAGAGTCGTCTTACCATGATCTACATGTCCCATAACTGTAACAATAGGTGGTCTAGGTTTAAGATCAGCCTCGTCTTCAACTTCTTTTTCTTCAAAAGTTAAAGATCCCTCTTCTTTTAATTTTGGTTCATAACCAAATTCTCTTGCTATATGTTCAATAAGATTTAAATTTAAAGCTTGATTTATTGTCGCAAGTGTTTTAAGCTTTATTAACTTTTTTATAACTTCGCTCTCTTTAACATTAATCCTTTGCGCAATTTCCCTTGGAGTCATCCCCTCATAAATGTACAAAACCTTCTTTTCCTCAACTTTAATTTCTTCTTCTGACTTAGGTTTTTCTTCTTGGACAATATCTTCTTGCACAGTAACTTGGGGCGACTCCTTTACGGCAACTTCAACAGCGTTTTCCTTTTGCAAAGCTTTATCGCTAACTTCAACTTTCTTATCTTCTTCAGGAATCTTACTTTTGGTTTCGGCTTCAATTGTAGATCTAACCATAAACTCCTCTTCTTCACCCACAGAAGACAAAGAGGATTTAACACTAACTCCCAACTCAGAAAGTATTTGAATTGTCCTTTTTGATGAGATACCCAATTCCTTTGCCAATTCATATATTCTCTTCAATCAATGCTCACCTCCTTGACCTTTTATTGATAAACTTTTAATATATCTTTCAATTTCATTATAGATCTTTATATCAATATTTGTTTTAAGCGACTTTGCAATGACTCCCTTATTCTTAAAATTACAACTGTATATACAAGAAAAACAAATATAACAACCTCTTCCAACTCCTTTTTTATCATAATCTATAATCACATTTTTATTTTTAAGCCTTGCTATCCTAAGCATATCACTTTTTGGAAGAATTTTCCCACAAAAAATACATTTCCTGTGTTCTTTAAGCATATTATTACTCTTCTATCTTAATATCAATTTTATAACCAGTTAATTTATGTGCTAACCTTACATTTTGCGCATCTTTTCCAATAGCAAGAGAAAGCTGAGACTTATCTACATATACTCTTGACTCCTTCTTGGCTTGATCAAGAATTTCAACTCTTTTAACTTTAGCAGGGGCAAGTGCACTCGCAATATAAATTTTTGGCTCTGGATTGTATAAGATTACGTCGATCTTCTCACCCCTAAGCTCTCTTGTAACATTTTGAATTCTTGAATTTCTTAATCCAAGACAAACGCCCAATGGGTCAACATAAGCATCCCTTGATAAAACAGCAATCTTTGTTCTACTACCTGGATCTCTTGCTATAGAAACTATTTCAACAACTCCTGACCTGATTTCCGCCGACTCAAGCTCAAACAATCTTTTGACTAAATTTGGATGGCTCCTTGAAAGTATTATTTCGACATCCTTTTTTAATTTTTTAACCGACAAAACATAGAAAACATATCTTTCGTTTATAGCATATCTATCTTGATAGACAGTTTCTTTTTGAGGAAGTATTCCCTCACCTCTTCCAAGTTGAACAATCCAATTTTTCCCTTCTTGCCTTAAAATCTTACCAGATATAACACCAAAAACTCTATCTTTAAATTCCTCATAAACAGCATTTCTCTCAGCCTCTTTTATTTTTTGCTGCCAAACTTGTTTTGCCGTTAATGCAGCAATTCTTCCAAAATTCTTAGGATCTACCTGCACTTCTATTGTGTCACCTATATTAACATCAGGATAAATCTCACGAGCCTGAGTAAGCGATATTTCATCAAAAATGTTATTGACTTTATCTACCACAGTTTTTTTGACTACAATTTCTAAAAGCCCACTATCAGGAACTATTTTCAAGGTAACGTTCTTTGACGGATAATATTTTTTATATGAAGCTAAAAGAGCTGATTCCAAAGCAGATATCATAGCAGACAGTGAAACGCCCTTTTCTTTTTCTAACTGTTCTAGAACGTGCAAATCAATTTTCATTGTTTATCTCCCTTAAACCTGAAATGTATTCTTACTTCTTTTATATCATTTCGGTTTACCTTTTCTTCTGATTTTCCAGTATTAACAAAAATATATCTGCCCTCGCTATCAATACCTTCAAGTATACCAATAATTGGATTGAGATTCGGATTTTTAAAACTTACTATTATTTCTTCTCCTTTAAACCTATTAAAATCCGAATCCTTTTTCAATTTCCTCTCAATTCCTGGAGATGATACTTCAAGTAAAAAACTCTCAGGAATTATGTCATAATAATCCAAAATAGTACTTAATTTTTTTGATACTAATTCACAATCATCAAGAGAAATGGGCTTGTGAACGTTATCGATGAATACCCTAAGTACCCATTTCTTGCCTTGCTTCAAGTAATTCAAATCATAAAGCTCAAAATCCATATCTAACAATACCTTCTCGACAATATCAGTTAATTTTTCTTTAATATCTTTCGATTTCAAGAAAAATATCATCCTTTCATATTTTTAAAAATACAAAGAGTGGGTAATTACCCACTCTAACAACAACTCTAAATGCTATAATAAATTAACTTATTTTAAAATATTATATCATAATAGTTAAAATTTAATAGGAGGATATCTATTTTTAATTTTTCTAAAAGAAGTTCACCCATCAAGATTATACCTCTAGGTGGAATTGAAGAAATTGGTAGAAACATGACGCTTATTGAAAGTGAAAGATCGCTTATCATACTTGATTGTGGAATAAAATTTCCCGATCCGAGTTTTGAATCTTCCCTTTTAACAGCCGATTTCCAATATGTAATTGATAAATGGGATAAAGTAAAGGCACTCTTTATTACACACGGACACGAAGACCACATTGGAGCGATCCCTTTTTTATTAAAAAAAATAAATATACCTATTTATGGTACAAAGTTGACTCTAGGAATGGTTAGAGCAAAATTAAAAGACTACAAAATATCTTCAAAAGATATTGTATTTCATGAAATCAATTCAAATGAGATTATCTTTGTTGACGATATGTTTGTAGAGTCATTTCATGTCAATCACAGTATTCCTGATGGAGTTGGATATGCAATTCATACTCCACACGGAACAATAATTCATTCTGGAGATTTCAAATTCGATCAAACTCCCATTGATAAAAAAATCACAGAATACAATAAATTAGTTTCAATTAGCTCAAAGGGCATTGACCTCTTAATGCTTGACATCACAAACGTAGAAAGAGAAGGCTTTACACCATCGGAAAAGGTAGTAGGAGAAAAGTTCTATGACGTTTTTAGGAAAGTGAATGGTAGGATTATCCTTACAACATTTGCTTCAAATATTCACAGAATACAACAGGCAATTAACGCCTCGATTGCTTTTAACAGGAAGTTTTGTATACTCGGAAAAAGTATGGTAAACACTGTCTTGATTGCAAAAGAATTGGGTTATTTATCTTTCCCAGAAGAATATCTTTTAAAACAACACGAACTAAAAAATCATCCACTCGAAAAAACTGTTATAATCACAACTGGTAGCCAGGGAGAACCGCTTTCAGTCTTAACGAGAATAGCTAACAATAACCACAAAGATGTTAAGATCTTCCCAAACGATACTGTAATTATTTCAGCATCGCCAATTCCAGGTAACGAAACCTTAGTTAACAAGACAATAAATAAACTCTTTAAACTAGGAGCTGAAGTTTTATATGAACCAAATTATAAAGTACACGTGTCGGGTCATGGTTCAAAAGAAGATATAAAACTTCTCATAAATTTAGTAAAACCAAAAAATTTATTACCCTTTCACGGTGAATTTAGACATATGAAACACTTTTCTGACTTAGCACAAAACCTCAATTATTCAACAGAAAATATTATATTAGCAAAAAATGGTACAGTAGTTGAATTAAACAATGGAGAAGTTAAGATAGTTGACGAAATTCCCATTAGAAATATGATTGCAAGTGGTTCAGAGATAATTGAATTCAATAAGAGTTCTTTTTTAGAAAGGAAGAGAATTTCCGAAGATGGATTAATTTTAATATCTCTAATCTTTGATTCAGAAAAATTCAAAATATTAAATTCGCCGAAAATAAAAACAATAGGTTTAAATAGCCATGAAAATATGCTTCAAAAGGAAATAGAATCAGCTATATACTCTTTCTTTTTAAAAAGTCAAAAGATAGAAAACACTGAAAAACTTGAAGACAAAATTTCTAACTCAATAAAGGATCTTGTGTTCGCCCAGTATAGGAAATATCCTGCCGTCTTTGTCCACGCTATGTCGCTTAATGAACGATAAATAAATATAGAAAATAATTAATTTATTTGAATTGATTTCATTGGAAAAGCTTTTTACCAAACTTTATTAAAGCTTTAGCTTCGTGTATGCCTTTCCCCTCAGCATAAATCCTAACTACTGGTTCGGTTCCTGATGGCCTTATCAAAAGCCAGCTTTCATCTTCTAAAATGTATTTAATTCCGTCAATCGTAGAAATCTTATATACTGTCTTATCGTTGATTTTCTTTTTTGGATTTTCGATTAGATCTTTGATTTTCTTTTTTACTTCGTCAACTGATGTTTCTAATTTTAGATCATACCTGTCATATTCAAAAAAGCCTACTTTGTCATATATTTCATCAAGCTGTTCCATCAAAGATTTTTTCGTCATAACAACTGATTCTATTAAATACAGAGAAGATAAAAAGCCGTCTCTATCAGGAATATGCCCACGAAAACCAAATCCACCGCTTTCTTCTCCCCCCATTAAAACGTTTGCTTCGCTTATCATTTTAGAACAAATATATTTAAAACCAACAGGTAAAATTTCACAGTCTATACTGTACAATTTACTTAGTTTATCAATTAACACGCTCACAGCAAAATTCTTTAAAACTTTCCCTCTCAATTTTCTGTTTTCAATCAGATGGTGGAGCAACAATGCATAAGTTTGCTGAGAAGTAAAAACAGTACCCAAAGTATCACAAGATGCTACCCTATCCCCATCACCATCAAGAGCCGTACCTAAATTTAGGGAATTAGAAAAAACTGTATACGAAAGAGGGCCTAAAAGTTGAGGGATTGGTTCTGGTCTTGATCCCTTAAAGTATGGATCCTTCTCATTCCTTACGGGAAATACTTCTACATTAAGTTCTGAAAGAAGTTTTGTTAAATACCCTGAGCCAGCACCGTTCATGCAATCCACTGCAACTCTAATATTTGCTTCCTTAATAGCGTTTGTATCAACAAATTTTAGCAAAGAGTTTTTATAATTTTCGAAAAGGTTACGAACTCTAATTTTCTTTTTTTCTTTGCTAAAATTATAATTTTTTATTTTTTCAAGATTAAACTCAACTTTGGAAGTAAATTCCTCAGAAGCCGAACCGCCAAAACTTTGTTTTATTTTAAAACCATTGTAATTATAAGGATTGTGACTTGCAGTTATCATTATCCCAACAGCACATCCAATATCTTTAACAGAAAATGCAAGTGTGGGCGTTGGTATAAAATTATCAGAAATTATTACATCAAACCCAACACTTGATAAAACTTCGGCAACATGCATAGCAAACTCTTCAGAAAAAAATCTTGTATCATAGCCAATAACACAAGTCTTATTTGATGGGTTCTCTTCTTCTAAGGTAATAGCCAATGCAAGAGAAACTTTCTCAAGATTTTCAAAGGTGTATCCCTCAGCAATTTTTGCTCTCCAACCATCAGTGCCAAATTTTATATTCATTTGCTACCCCTCTATACCTTAGGATGTGAAATTTAAAGAATACTTAATAATATTATTATTAATTATAATACACATTAATTATTAAAAAACATTAAATAAGAAATATTGGCTCTAGCATAGCTTCCAACCAAAAACTCACCTTTTGCGTATAAAATAGAAGAAAAACCGCCATCCAAAAGCATGGCATCCTTTAAGTTTAGATTTTTTAATGCTTTTGCAAGTTCGTTTAAAGTACATCCTGGATACGAAACAGCAAAAACATAAATATTAGAAGACGCATCAATCCCTAAACCTGTTCTCATACGATCGCCAATCTTTATGTCGCTTGCTATGTATTCCTCTTTGCATGATTGAAAGACAACGTCTTGACCATTTAATAAAAGCATCGGCCCACCAGAAATATAAAAGTCAACATTACTACTTATTTCAGGTTCAATGCTTACTTTAATTCTGTCTGAGGGCTCAAGGTTGTTTAATATATCCAAATCATGATTAGCTAACAATATATATTCTCCGGGGGAAGGTATTGCACTTCTCGTATATAAATATTCAAATGTTCCATCTTTATTTATTCTTAATAGAATGCCAGAAGTAGGCGTTACCGGCCTAGAGTAGCCGTTTGTGTATAATATATTTTCATAGTAGTTTTGGGGTCTATTTAAACCATCAAGATATAAAACCTTACACCTGGATGCCGAAGTGCAGACATCAAGTCTTACCTTGTATTTTAAATAGTTTATACTTGCCATATTATTCTTGTAATAATAAAAAGTTGCCCTTTTGTCACCCATATAGGATAGGGGCTTACCGTGCATATATAGAGCACCTAAAAGCTTGTTGGAATAAAAAAATGTGCCATTTATTAATATAAATGGATTATAGTAATTAATAACATCTCTTGCCTCAATAGGATATTCGCTATGATATGGTACCAATCTAACTTCTTTTGGATTAAATTTAAATACATACAAATGTGCCTGATTTATATCATATTTGCTAAATGTATAAGCATTACAAGAATTTGAAGAAAAAAATAACAAAAAACATAGGGAAATTATACAAAAGAAGGATTTTGAATATTTGATCAAGACAAAACCTCTTTAGAAATGGATGCACCGAGATTCTTTAGTTTAAACTCCAAATTTTCATAACCACGATTCAAATGAGAAAGTCCAAAAACTCTCGTTTCTCCTTCAGCTACTAACCCTGCAATTACAAGCGCAGCACCTGCCCTTAAATCAAGAGCCCTTACTGGCGCACCAGATAAGTGATCAACTCCAACAACAACTGCAGTTCTTCCATCTATTCTAATATCTGCTCCCAACCTATTAAGCTCCTCTGCATGTAAGTATCTATTTTCGAATACCATCTCTGTTATAACTGAGGTACCGTCACCAACTGATAAAAGTGCCATAAATTGAGCTTGCATGTCTGTGGGAAAGCCAGGATGTGGAGAAGTCTTTATAGTTACTGGTTTTGGCCTAGACTTACATCTAACTCTTATACCGTTTTTTTCAGGTAATACTTCAATACCCGCTTCGGTCATCTTTTCTATGACTGATTCTAAAAAGTCACAACTTATTTTCTCTAAGAAGATATCACCTTTCGTAATTGCTCCAGCAAGCATCAAAGTACCAGCTTCAATACGATCAGGAATTATCGTGTAGTTATCAATAGAATGAAGAGATCTTACCCCTTCAATTTCTATAGTTCTTGAACCAGCCCCTTTAATTTTTGCACCACATAGATTTAAGAAATCAGTAAGACCCACTATTTCTGGTTCTTTTGCAGCATTATCAATAACCGTCATTCCCTCAGCAAAGACAGATGCCATAATTAAATTTTCTGTTGCACCAACACTAGGATAAGGTAAATAAATATTTGCACCCTTTAATTTTTCACATTCCAAATTTACAAATCCGTGCTCAATTGACCTTTTTGCACCTAGCATTTCAAAACCTTTCAGGTGTATATCTACTGGTCTTGAACCGATAGCACAACCTCCTGGAAGAGCTACCTTTGCTTTACCAAATCTTGCTAATAGTGCTCCTGCTACCAAAAAGGATGCCCTCATAGCTATAACTGGCTCTAAGGGGGGTTCATAACTCGATACATTTGAAGGATCAATTAATACTTGTGAGTTGCCCTTAAATTCGACTCTTCCTCCAAGACTAGAAATTATTTTGGCCATTGTATCTACGTCCAACAAATATGGGACGTTCGACAAAAAAACAGGTGAATTAAATAATAGAGTCGCCGCCATAACAGGCAGCGACCCATTTTTAGAACCACTAACTTTTACAGAACCAAATAAGGATTTACCACCGAAGATCTTATAGTATTGCTTTGGGAAATTCCCATTACAATTGTTTATTTCTAAAATACTCCTTAAGCACCTCTTTTCCTACTTCCGCTTCTTCTGTTCAACAATTCAATTGCCTTAAGCCTTGCAAGAGCTCTAGCAAGTGCAGCCTCTGCTCTTTTAACATCAACCTCTTCTGTCTTCATGGTTAACCTTGCTCTAGCTCTTTTCTCAGCTTCTTTCGCTCTCAGTTCGTCTATCTCTACAGCAAGCTCCGCAGCATCAGACAAAACCAAGATCTTATTATCTTTAACTTCGAGAATTCCCCCAATAGCAGCAACTACCTCCCTGTCGGAATTCTCTTTAACAAATTCTAACACATCTACCTTCAAAGTAGTAACAAGGGGTGCATGTCTAGGCATAATACCAAGTGAACCTTCTTCTCCCATTGCTGAAACAAAAGTTACTTCCTCGTCAACAACAACGCCTTCCGGGGTTAAAATCAACAGTCTCATTTAGTTCACCCCTAACTAGCTTGTGATGCTTGCATAGACGCTGCCTTCTCACGAGCTTCTTCAATTGTTCCAACCATATAAAATGCTTGTTCTGGTAATTCATCACAATTCCCATCAAGGATCTCTTTAAAGCCTCTAATAGTATCTTCACGCTTTACATACTTACCATTCATTCCTGTAAACGCTTCTGCAACGAAGAACGGTTGAGATAAAAATCTCTGAATCTTTCTTGCTCTAGCAACTGTCAGTTTATCATCCTCTGAAAGCTCTTCCATTCCAAGAATAGCAATGATATCCTGAAGATCTTTATACTTTTGCAATACCTTTTGAACTCCACGGGCTACTTGATAGTGTTCCTCACCAACTACCCTCGGATCAAGTATACGGGATGTTGAATCGAGGGGATCCACAGCAGGATAAATTCCAAGCTCCGCTAGAGGCCTTGACAAAACAACAGTACCATCAAGGTGAGCAAACGTTGTTGCGGGTGCCGGGTCAGTCAAGTCATCAGCTGGAACATAAACAGCTTGAACAGATGTAATTGAACCATCCTTTGTAGTTACAATACGTTCTTGCAAGCTTCCAACGTCTGTACCCAAAGTAGGCTGATAACCTACAGCAGAAGGTAGCCTTCCTAAAAGCGTGGATACCTCGGAAGCAGCTTGAACAAATCTAAATATGTTGTCTATGAATAACAAAACGTCTGCCTTATCTACATCCCTAAAGTATTCTGCCATTGTAAGCCCAGTTATTCCAACTCTCATACGAGCGCCAGGTAACTCATTCATCTGTCCAAAAACCATTACAGTTTTATCAATAACGCCAGATGCCTTCATTTCGTGATAAAGGTCGTTACCTTCACGTGTCCTCTCTCCAACACCTGCAAAAACAGATTTCCCACCATGTTCTGCTGCAATATTCCTGATTAACTCCATCAAGATAACTGTCTTGCCAACCCCTGCGCCACCAAACAAGCCTATTTTACCGCCCCTTGGAAATGGTACTAAAAGGTCTATTACTTTAATACCTGTTTCCAGCTGTTGAGGTACAGGGTTGATATCCTTAAGGCTTGGGGGGGCCTTATGCAGCGGTGAGAAGTTCTTCGCTTCAACCTTTGGACCATCGTCAACTGTATCTCCCAAAACGTTGAATATCCTACCAAGAGTCTCATTACCTACAGGAATCATAATTGGAGCACCTGTATCAATAACTTCTGTTCCCCTCACTAGACCATCAGTAGAAGACATTGCAATAGCTCTTACCCTATTATCTCCTAATTGCTGCATCACTTCTAAGGTAATATTAAATTCCTGTCCATATTGGTTCTTCCCCTGTATTTTAAGGGCATTCAAAAGTGCGGGTATCTTTCCCGGCTCAAATTCTATATCCACTACTGTTCCTAAAATTTGTACAACCTTACCAACGTTCGCCAATGTCCACCTCCTAAGAACCGAGAGCTGTAGTGGTTCCTACAATTTCACTCAGCTCACGGGTAATTATTGCTTGACGCGCTTTATTGAAAGCAAGCGTAAGTTGCCTAATTAGATCTTGTGCATTCTCTGATGCTTGAGACATAGCTTGCATTCTTGCAGCCTGCTCTGCAGCTGCAGTTTCAAGAATTACTCTTAAAATCTCTGCCATTAAACCTCTTTCCAAAAGGTATGAAGCTACCACATCTTCCTCTGGCTCAAAAATATAAGTTGCTTTAGGTTCTGACTTCTCTTGAATATGGAGTAATGGCAATACCTCTTCCTCAACAATTGAATATTTAGCCATTGATTTATAGTTATAGTAAAGGACTTTTAGAGCGTCTATGGTCCCATCAGAAAAGTACTTTGTAATTTCAGACGCTATCAATGAAGCTTCTGCTTGAGTTGGGGGTTGAGGTAATTTAGTAAAGCTAGCAATTACCACTGGAAATCTTCGTTCGAGGAATTGCTTAGCCTTTCTACCTACAGCAAAAAGTCTGACTTCTTTGCCTTCGGATTTATATTTTTGATAAAGCTTAAGAGTTTCCTTGAGAATGTTTGCATTAAAAGATCCACAAAGCCCCCTGTCAGAAGTCACAACAAGGATACCTACAGTTTTAACTTCCCTTTTTTCCAAAAGTGGATGCTTAAAACCAGCAATTTCGCTTGAAAGCCTCTTTGTCAGCTCAAACATCTCTCTTGAATAATCTTTAACTTTTTTAACTCTCTCTTCAGCTTTTCTTGCCTTAACCGCAGCTACTGATTTCATTGCTTTAGTAATTTTTTGAATATTTTGAACAGCCTTTATCTTTCTCTTTACATCATTAGGGCGCATTTTATTTACCGCCTACAAAAAGTGCTTTAAATTCTTTAATTGTTTTTTCAAGTTTTTCTTCGGTTTCCTTTGAAATTGCTTTTTCCTTTGTTATTGCTTCAATTATGTCCTGATTATGAGCTTCAATATAAGATAGGAGTTCCTTTTCAAATCTTTGGATATCCTCGGTATTAATATCATCTAGGAATCCACGAACCCCTGAGAAAATTGAACAAACTTCCTTCCAAAGGGGGAAGGTTAAGTATTGAGGCTGTTTCAAAAGCTCTACAAGTTTCTCTCCACGAGTCAAAACCTGTTTTGTAGCTGGGTCAAGATCAGAAGCAAACTGAGCAAATGCAGCCAGTTCACGATATTGTGCTAACTCGAGCCTTAGTCTTCCTGCAACTTGCTTCATTGCTTTTGTCTGAGCTGAACCACCTACACGAGATACAGAAAGACCTACGTTTATAGCAGGCCTGATACCAGCGTAGAAAAGTTCCGGCTCAAGGTATATTTGACCATCGGTAATTGAAATAACGTTAGTCGGAATATAGGCCGTAACGTCTCCTGCTTGAGTTTCAATAATAGGCAGAGCGGTTAAGCTACCACCTCCATAGTTTTTATTGAGTTTTGCAGCTCTTTCAAGAAGTCTAGAATGCAAATAAAAAACGTCGCCAGGATAAGCTTCACGCCCTGGTGGTCTTCTTAAAAGCAGCGAAACCTGCCTGTAAGCCCAAGCATGCTTCGAAAGGTCGTCGTAAACTATTAACGCATCTTTACCTTGCTCCATAAACTCCTCGCCCATGGCACAACCGCTAAATGGGGCAATATACTGAAGAGCTGCTGCGTCAGAAGCATTTGCTACTACAACAATCGTATAGTCCATTGCTCCGTTATCTTCTAGTGTCTTGATAATAGTCGCAACAGTTGAAGCTTTTTGACCAATTGCGACATAAATACATATCATATCCTGACCTTTTTGATTTAGGATCGTATCAACACATATTGCAGTCTTACCAGTCTGTCTATCACCAATTATAAGCTCTCTCTGGCCCCTACCAATAGGAATCATACCATCAATAGCCTTAATACCTGTTTGCACGGGTTGGTTTACCGATTGTCTGGTGATAACACCTGGTGCAACCCTTTCTATAACTCTAAACTTCTTTGCATTTATGGGTCCTTTTCCATCAAGTGGTCTTCCTAAGGCATCGACCACCCTACCTATCAATTCTGGCCCGACAGGAACTGAAATAACCCTTCCTGTTGATTTAACTGTATCCCCTTCATTTAATTTCGAGTCATCACCTAAAATAATTGCGCCAACAGAATCCTCTTCAAGGTTGAATACTATACCATAAACATCATTCGGAAATTCTAAGAGCTCAGACATCATGGCATCTTTCAATCCCCAAATCCTAGCTACCCCGTCACCAACAGATATAATCGTACCAACCAATGCAGACTCTGGCTCAGCTTTTATATTAGATAACTGCTTTTTTATTACATCAGTAATTTCCTCAGCCCTTATCTTCAAAAAAACAACACCTCCCTTCAATTAGCTAAAAGAAGTCTCTTGGCTTTTTCCAAGGAACCTCTGATACTTGCATCAATAAGATAGTCTCCAATTTTTGCCCTAAAACCGCCTATAATCTTTTCGTTGACGGACTCAACAATTTCTACAGTCTTGGCGTTAAACTTTTTCTTGAAATATTCTACAAAATCCGACTTTAACTCATCAGTTAAGGGAATAGCTACTTCAAGATTGGCAATAATTTTTCCACTTTCTTCATTTAGAGTTTCTTCCAATGACTGTAATACAAAAGAAAGCAAAGAAAATCTATTTTTATCAATAAGAAATTCGAGGAAAGTAAAAATATCGCTTGAAATCTTGTCCTTTAAAGGTTTTATAAATTCCTTCTTTGTTTCAAGATCTAAAACTGGATTTAACATCACCTTGTCAAGTCCTGTCTCTCTAAAACTCTTAAGTATAATCTTTGTTTCGTCAACAACTTCTTGCAGGTTTCTTTTATTTTCCTTGAGAATAGACAAAAAAGCCCTCGCATATCTCTTTGCTAGCACGTAATTACTGCTCATTTTAATTCTTTCCTATTTTTTCTAGATATTCTTTTACAAATTTTGATTGTTCTTTTTTATCCAATTCTTTCTCAAGGAGTTTCTCTGCAAGAGAAATAGTGAGATTAACAACTTCAACCTTTAGCTCTGCAATAACCTCTGCCTTAGCTCTATCAACATCTTTTGCAGCACTATCAATAATCTTTTGTGATTCTTCTTTAGCTTTTTGTATTATATCTTTTTTCACTTCTTCAGCATAGGCTCTTGCCTCTTCAACAATCTTTGCAGAACGAGCTCGTGTCTCCTCAAGCTCTTTTTTCGATTCTTGCAAGAGTTTTTCTGCCTCTTCTCTTTCTTTTCGAGCTTGTTCTATTGCCCCTGCAATAGCCTTTTCCCTTTCTTTAAGAGCATTGTTTATTGGCGGAACAACAAACTTTGCAAATAAAAAGAAGAATATTAAGAAAGAGACAATAGTCCAAAACTCTAAACCAAATTCAAAGTTCATCATTTTTTTAGCTCTCCCTCAAAAGAATGAAATACTAATGCTTAGGAGCAGCAAACAGAAGGATCATAGACACAACAAAGCCGTAAAGAACCTGAGCTTCGATAAAGACCAATACCAAAATCATATAGGTACGAAGCGGTCCAAGAAGTTCTGGCTGTCTTGCAAGAGCAGTTAAAAAGTATCCACCCAAAATACCCATTCCTGCACCACCACCTGCAGCAGCAAATCCAATAGCAACACCTGCACCTAATTGAGCCAAACCAAGATTTATGCTTACTACATCCATCTAAAAACACCTCCAGAATTTTTTATAAAATTTTTATAAATTTAAAAAATAAATGATTAATGTTCAGGAGCAACAGCACCAGCAATATACATAGCAGTCAAAACGGCAAAAATTACTGCCTGTAAGAACTTGACAAATACTTCTAAAAAGTACATGCCAATTGATGCCAAAAAAGGCAATGCTCCTAAAATAAAACCTCCTACAAAAGCACCTGTTGCCATTAAACATAGATAAACAAAAACACCAATAATAATGTGACCAGCAGTCATATTCGCAAACAACCTGACAGCTAATGAAAGTGGTCTTGCAAGATGGCTAAATATTTCTATAACAAAAACAACAGGTACAAGCACAGCTGGTAGACCAGGGACAACAATACTTTTTAGATATCCAATCAAACCGTTCCTAAAAACTCCCAGGACGTTATAAAGGATAAACACAAATATAGCTAGACTAGCTGTTGTATTGATATTACTTGTTGGAGTATAAGTTCCAGGAATAATCCCTATAAAATTCGAAGCAAAAATGAAGAAAAACATAGATGCTATGAGCGGGAAGAATCTATCCACGTCTTTTCCATGCATAAAACTCTCTACAAGGTCCTTCCTAACAAAGTCGACAAGAACTTCAAACGCTGTAACCAATCTATTAGAGGGTATTACCGTCATGTTTCTGCTGCAATAAAACAAGTACAGAAGCATAATAACAGATGCTATCCACATCCACAAAACTGCTTGAGTAATACTAAGGTCAAAACCTGCAATGTTTATTGGTATAATCTTGTGCAACATAAATTCTTCAGCAATGTGCAACTCTTTTCACCCCCTTTCATTTCTGATTTAAAATTTGTTTTAAAATTATCCACAAACCAGAAAAAACGCCTAATAAAAGGCCAAACAAAAAACCTATCAACCCAAAACCTAATTTCTCCTGCAAAAACCACCCTAATAATAACCCTCCTAATGTTGTACCTAAAACGTTAAAACCTAATTGCACAATATGTAGGGGCAAGTTCATACCATCTTTTATTTTTTTTATTTCTTTCACCCCTAACTAAAAAAATCATTTATAGATTAATAGATTTTTCTTATCATGTCAATAATAAAGTCTTTCCTTAAATTGACTAATTCGAAAATTATTTAATAGATATTTTAGTTTCACTAGCTTGACATGTCACTACCTTTGTCAGAAAAGTCTTAATTTTTTAAATAAAAAAAGCTTATACAAATAAAAAATTTATCGTGAAATTAACAGAAAAAATCAAATACTCTGAATAAATTATATTTTTAAAAAAGTTGATGGTATTATTTTTATAATATTTTAAAATAATTTCTTGAAATGGAGGAAAGGGAAAAAATGGACCAAAATGTAAAATGGCACGGTGAGGTATTAGGTAAAAGAGCAGTAGAGGCTCTAAGAAAAAATAATTTTAACGCAGACTTTTTTAATACTAAAGAAGAGCTGATAAAAAAACTTCTAGAAATTATCCCAGAAAAGGATACTATCGGAGTTGGTGGTTCAACAACTGTACAAAGTCTTGGAATACTAGAAATATTATCTAAAAGAGGTAATATAATTTTAGATCACAACAAACCAGGTTTATCCCCTGAAGATGTCTTAGAACTAAGAAAAAAGCAACTTACTTGCGATACATTTATAGCTGGGTCTAATGCAATAACGCTTGATGGCAAAATTATAAATACTGATGGAGTTGGAAACAGAGTTGCTTCTATGATATTTGGCCCTAAACAAGTAATATTGATATCTGGCATAAACAAAATAGTAAAGGATGAAGAAGAAGCAAGAAAAAGAATTAGAACTATTGCAGCGCCAATCAATAATAAAAGGCTCAATAAACCAAATCCATGCACCGTAACTGGAGAGTGTATGGACTGCCAAGGTCCTACAAGAATATGTAATATCACCACTATTTTAATGAAAAGACCATCCCTTACCCCCTTTAGCGTTTTTATTATCAACGAACAATTAGGTTTCTAAAGATAGGGTATCTTCATAATTATATTTAAATTCCTCAGGTCTTTCCTGACTAAATTTAAAAAAGTATTCCAGTGATTTTAAAATTCTAAAAGAGGCTCTCCCGTCACCATAAGGGTTGAGCTTCTTTTTCATTGAAAGATAAAAGGTTTTATCGCTCAAGAGTCTTGCAGCAGTGTTGTATATTTTTTCGCCTTCAGTTCCGCTTAAAATAACCGCATTTGCTCTGAGCGCCTCAGGTCTTTCTGTAGTTTTTCTCATAACAACCACGGGCACTCCAAGAGATGGAGCTTCTTCTTGAACACCACCAGAATCAGTAAGTATAAGGTAAGAATTTTTCATAACGTGAATAAACGCTTCATAATCAAGAGGTTCGAGTAAAGACACCCTTGAATTGTTGCCAAGAATATTTTGAGCGTCAAATCTTATCTTTGGGTTCATGTGTACAGGAAAAATCACATGTATATCATCAAAGTTTTCAACTAATCTTTTTATTGCTTGAAATATATTTTTCATTTCTTCCCAATTTTCTCTTCTGTGAGCAGTTACCAATATCTTTCTTAAATGAGAATTCATTATTGAATTCAAAGTTGGTGGAAAACAATAATCCCTTTTGGACACATAAAGCAAGGAATCTATAACAGTATTACCCGTAATATAAATAGCTTCCTTTTTGACGTTTTCCTTAATCAAGTTATTAAAGGATGTAACAGTGGGTGCAAAATGTAAGTCCGCAAGACAAGTAGTCATCTTTCTATTAATTTCTTCGGGATACGGACTATATTTATCATAAGTTCTCAAACCTGCTTCCACGTGTCCAACTGGTATTTTGTAATAAAAAGCAGCTAAAGCACCTACATAGGTGGTTGTTGTATCTCCTTGCACAAGAACAATATTGGGATTAACTCTCTTTATAATATTGCATAAACCTTCAAGAGCCCTAATAGTTATTCCTTCAAGACTCTGACCTGGCTTCATTATATCAAGATCAAAATCTGGCTCAATATCAAAAATCTTCAAAACTTGGTCGAGCATTTCCCTGTGTTGTGCAGTAACAACTACAACAGGATCAAAGTATTTTGAGTCTTTCAATTCCAAAAAAAGGGGCGCCATTTTAATGGCCTCAGGTCTAGTTCCAAAAATTAACAATGCTTTATGCACCTTTTCTCACTCCAATAACAATATATTCAAGTAAAAACAAAAACAAATATCCAAATATCAAAAATGAGGCAGTAAATAAGAAATATTCTTGAGGCAAAAAGACAAAAAAGAAAACTAAAGACCCTGCTACAGTAATTCCCCTAAATAAAAAGTTAATCTTCCTTACACTCCATCCCTTTTCTAAAAGCATGTGATGGAAGTGCCCTTTGTCTGGTGAGAAAATTGATTTCCCTGATATAGATCTCCTTATGATTGCCCAAAGGGTGTCTGCCACTGGAATTATTAGCATAATTACAATTGAAAATAATGTTACCAATGTAAGACCTTTCATAAATCCAGAAATGGAAAGCAAGCCAATTATAAAGCCCACAGTTAATGACCCACTATCTCCCATAAATATCCTGGCAGGATTTATATTGAAAACAAAAAAGCCTATCATAGAAAATAATAGCATTAACGAAATCAAAAAAACGAAATCTCTATCTAAAACGTATGAAACTATTGACATAGATAAGAGTATTAAAATAGCAACTCCTGATGCCAACCCATCCATACCATCAACTAAATTAAGCGCATTAGATAAGCCTACTAACCAAAAAATTGTTAAAAATAATGACATGCCCCCAAAAAAAAGATAGCCCACAAAAGGAAAATAAATAAAATCTATATGAAACCCTAAATTAAAGGCTATATAAGAAGCAAAGATTTGAGCTGCCAACTTCACAATAGGATTAATTCCAAAGAGATCATCGTATAATCCAAGAAAAAAAATTGGTAAAACGCAAATTAAAAAATCTGCAATTTCAAATCCTTTAACTAAAAATGAATATAAAATTAATGTGATTACAAAAGGAATAAAAAAACCAACTCCACCAAGTCGAGATGTTAATTCACTATGAATTTTTCTCTTATCTGGTCTATCATAAATTTTTAATTTCTCGGATAAAAAAATTACAAACTTTGTATTCAGTAATGAAAAGAAGAAGGAAAACAAACATATTAGAGATAACAAATTGAACTACACCTCTTTGTCATTAGGAATAAATTTTATAAGCTCTACTTTAGCCTCTTTAAGCAACTCTAAAGCAAAGGTATCAGGATAATCTCCTTGATAAATTATTTTAACAATACCTGCTTGAATCAGCATTTTTGCACAAGTTATGCAAGGCTGATTTGTAACGTATATAGTAGAACCCATTAAACTAACTCCATACATAGCGCCTTGGATGATCGCATTTTGCTCAGCATGTAATCCCCTACATAGTTCCTGACGTTCTCCAGAAGGTATATTCATTTTGTCCCTCAGACAACCAATGTCAAGACAGTGTAAAAGTCCTGATGGAGCACCATTGTAGCCAGTTGACAATATTCTTTTATCCTTCACAATAACAGCTCCTACTTTTCTTCTTATACAAGTTGAACGCGTAGCAACAAGATAAGCAATTTTCATAAAATAAGAATCCCAATCAGGTCTCACTTCTTTTTTCCTCTTTCCTTTAAATATCTTTCAGCTATTATTTGAGCAGAAATATCATCAAGTGGTTTATCCGCATAACCAATCAATTTATAAAAAAAACCTTTCAATCCTTTTAATGAGTTTAAATATCTCCATTTGGCTTCCACAGAACTATTTTTTTCAGATATTACTACGATTTCTAAGTTTGGATTAATTTCTCCTATGAATTCCACAATTCTTTTGTGTCCAGTTCCATTTCCTACAACAATGGTCTCAATTTTATAATCATTTAAAAGTTTTAAAAGTTCATTTCTAAAATCATTAAGCAATATTATGCCCTTTAAAAAAACACTATTCTTTTCATCTAAAATTGCATAACCAACTTTATGACTTCCGGCATCAATTCCTAAAATCAAATTTATAAACCTCACTTTTAGAATGCTACATGTTTATGATAAAATAGTTTTGAATATTTGACTACTAAATATATCATAAATGTTTTCAAATTTGCCCTGTCTAGGCACTGCGAGATGGCAATAAACAGTGCTTGGATAGTGGATTTATTATTTAAAGGAGGATTATATGTTAGACAAAGAGCTCAAGAAAAAGGTAATAGAAGAGTTTGGTTTACACGAAAACGACACCGGATCGGCAGAAGTACAAGTGGCAATATTAACTTATCGCATCGAAAAACTTGCAGAACATCTAAAAGAGCACAAAAAAGATCTTCATTCAAAACGGGGTCTTTTAAAGATGGTAAATCAAAGAAAAAAGCTATTAACCTACATAAAAAATAAAGACGTAAATAGATATAGAAAGCTGATCGGTAAACTTGGTCTTAGAGAAACTGCATAATGGATGAAGTGCTTAGTGTTACCAAAGAAATAGCAGATAGTATAACAATTAGCATAGAAACAGGACTTTTAGCAAAGCAGGCAAATGGCTCAGTTACAGTAAGATCGGGAGATACTATTGTATTCAGCGCAGCAACTATGTCTAGAGAAACTAGAAATGATATTGATTTTATGCCTCTAGTAGTTGATTTTGATGAAAAGATGTACGCTGCAGGAAAATTTCCAGGCGGCTTTTTTAAAAGAGAAGGAAGACCAAGTGAAAGGGCTATTCTTTACAGTAGAATTATAGATAGATCTATTAGGCCTCTATTTCCAAAGGGATTGAGAAATGACGTTTGTATCTCTTCCTTTCCTCTTTCAATAGATAATAATTTCCCGGCGGATGTACTTGCCATTATTGCTTCCAGTGCAGCCTTATGCATTTCAGATATTCCTTTTGATGGACCTGTAGGTGCCGTTAGAGTAGGTAGAATTAACAAAGAATTTATTTTAAATCCCACAATCGATCAGATCGAACAAAGCGACGTTGACATTGTAGTTGTTGGTAAAGAGGATAATATCTTAATGATAGAGGGAGGTTTTAATGAAATCCCCGAAGATAAAATAATAGAGGCGATCAACTTTGCTATTCCTGCAATAATAAATATATGCAACCTCCAAAAAGAATTAATCTCAATGGTAAATCCAACCAAAAGTTCAGTCTATTTACAAGAACCTACAGAAGATATTGTTAGCGCAATAAATTCCATTTTAACTGACAAAATAACAGAAAAATTTCCCTTAAAGACAAAACAAGACTTTGAAAATTTAGAAAGGGAATTAAAAGAGGAAGTTATCTCTAATCTATCTGAAAAATTTGGTTTAGAATACGTAGAATCAAACATATTATTAATTAGCCAAGCTTTTCAAAATAGACTAAAAAAAATAATTAGAAATTACGTTATAAAAAACAAAAAAAGAGTAGATGGTCGAGGATTGGATGAAATTAGACCAATATCTATTCAAGTAGGTTTGTTACCAAGAACACACGGTTCAGCCCTTTTCACTAGAGGTCAAACGCAAGCTCTTAGTATTACAACGCTAGGTACACAAGAAGATTCACAAATAATAGATACACTCTATCAGTCGAGCAATGAAATTAGAAAAAGATACATGCATCATTATAACTTCCCAGGTTTTAGTGTAGGCGAGGCAAAACCATCAAGGGGGCCAGGTAGGAGAGAAATTGGACATGGTGCGTTAGCAGAAAAAGCCCTATTGCCTGTTTTACCAAAAGAATCAGATTTTCCATACACCATAAGGGTCGTTTCTGAAATACTTGAGTCAAATGGCTCTTCTTCTATGGCATCTACATGTGGTTCATCTCTTTCCCTTATGGATGCAGGTGTTCCAATCTCAAAACACGTTGGTGGGATAGCCATGGGACTTATATACGAAGGAGATGAAATTGTTGTACTATCAGACATCACAGGCTTAGAAGACGCGTTAGGAGATATGGACTTTAAGGTTACAGGTACAGTAGATGGGATTAGCGCTCTCCAATTAGATGTGAAAGTTTCAGGAATATCTGTCAGTGCTCTTTCAACAGCAATAAAAAAGGCAGGCGATGGTAGAAAAATAATTATAGAAAAGATGAATCAAGCTATATCTCGTCCAAGAGAAATGCTTTCAAATTATGCTCCCAGAATAGAAATGATCCAGATAAATCCTGAAAAGATAAGCGATATAATAGGGCAAGGAGGAAAAATAATAAAAAAAATCATAGAAGACACGGGCTCAAAAATCAGTATTGAACAAGACGGCAAAATTTTTATAGCTTCTACATCCAAAGAAGGGTTAAAAAAGACTATCGAAATCATACAAAATATAGTCAAACCAATAGTTCCTGGACAAGTTTATATTGGTAAGGTAACTAAGATATTTAACTTCGGAGCTCTAGTTGAAATATCTCCAGGAAAAGAGGGTTTAGTGCATATTTCAGAACTTTCAAAAACAAGAGTAAAGAACGTTGAAGATGTTTTAAAATTAGGTGACGAGGTAGCGGTAAAGGTTCTCGATCTTGAAAGTAATGGCAAAATAAACCTAAGTATTAAGGCTCTCTCAGAAGATTTTTCAGATTTGAAAAAGGATAAATATTCAAAAAAGCAAAAGGGAACAAACAAATAACTAAAATGGGTTTAAATAACAATAACATCTATTCTGAAATTTTAAACAGGTTTCAGTCGCTTTATCCTGAAATAAAAAGCAATCTAAACTTTAGCAACCCTTTTGAATTCTACGTTGCTATTGTTCTTGCTGCCCAATGCACAGATGAAAGAGTAAATTTAGTAACAAAAGATTTATTTAAGCGTATAAAAAACTTCGAAGATTTAAGAAAAATTCCTTTAGAAGATTTAGAAAATTTAATTCATCCAACGGGCTTTTATCATAACAAGGCTAAAGCTCTTAAGGAGGGGGCAAAATTTGTAATTGAAAACTTTAATTCAAATCTGCCAAGTAATTTCGATGACTTAATAAAGATCCCAGGCCTTGGAAGAAAATCGGCTTATGCAATTTTAGGCTATATATTCAACAAAAGTTCTATAATTGTTGATACGCATGTAAAAAGGATTGCTTTTCGCTTGGGTCTTGTAAATAAAAGCGATCCGCTTATCGTTGAAAAAGAGATAGCTAAAAATGTTGAAGAAAAAAATTGGTTTAGATTTTCTTATGCCTTAAATCAATATGGAAGAGCAATATGTACTGCAAAAAATCCTAAATGTTCGAATTGTATTTTAAACGATATCTGTCCAAAGGTTGGAGTTTCAAAAGAAAAATGAAATATAAAATTGACTTGCACGTTCATACTAATTTTTCAAGAGATTCGAATATTACTATTGAAGAACTACGAAATAAATCTTTATTACACGGTATAAATGTAGTTGCTATAACAGATCACAACACCATAAAGGGAGCCTTAATTGCGAAAAAAGAAATAAAAGAAATTAAAATAATTGTAGGTGAGGAAATTCTAACTAAAGAAGGTGAAATAATCGGACTCTTTCTAGATAGTGAAATAGAACCTTTTTTAAGTGCCTCTGAAACTATAAAACAAATTAGAGAACAAAGGGGTCTTGTATATATTCCTCATCCTTTTTCCTTCTTTAGAAATGCTATAAAAAATTCTGCAAAAGTTTCTCTAATAGATGAATTTGATATAATTGAATCGTTTAATGCTAAGTCATTACCTTATGAAAATTTTCTCGCTGAAGAGTTTGCGGCAAAGAACAGAAAGATAGTCGCAGCTGGAAGTGATGCGCATTCAATAGAAGGGTTTGGCAAAACTTATTCTTATGTCGAAACAGAATCAGAAATTTCGAGAGAAAATCTGGTAGAAATTTTAAGTAAAGCTAAAATTGTAGGAAAATATTTTTTTATAGAAAATATTTTTTATAAAATATCAGCAAGTTTTCAAAAAAGAAAGGAGTTATAAAATGCAAGAAATAAGAGTTGCAATAGTCGGGGTTGGAAATTGCGCCTCTTCTCTCGTACAAGGGGTTGAATTTTACAAAAATTCAACGAAAAAACCTATTGGTTTAATTCATGACAAGATAGGACCATATAAGTTAGAAAATATTCGTTTTGTAGCCGCTTTTGACATTGATGAAAGAAAGGTTGGTAAAGATCTTTCGGAAGCTATATTTGCATCACCAAATAACACTATTAAACTTCACGACGTCCCAAATTTAGGCGTAACAGTCATGAGAGGACATACCAACGATGGCATAGGTAAATACGCAGCAAAGGCAATCATAGAATCAAAATCCGAACCAGTTGATGTAGTTAGAGTTTTAAAAGAATCAAAAGCAGATATTCTAATAAACTACTTGCCTGTAGGAAGCCAAAAAGCTACAGAATTCTATATGGACTGTGCGCTAGAAGCAAATCTTGGCGTAATTAACGCAATTCCAGTATTTATAGCAAGCAATAAAGAGTGGGCAAAAAAATTCAAAGATAAAAATTTACCGATAATCGGCGATGATATCAAATCTCAACTTGGAGCTACAATTTTACACAGAGCTCTTACACAGATTTGCCTTGATAGAGGACTTGAAATAGAGAGAACGTTTCAACTTAACGTAGGGGGGAATTTAGATTTCTTAAACATGCTTGAAAGAGAAAGGTTAGAATCAAAAAAAATTAGTAAAACGAATGCAGTAAACTCTTTAATGCCAGAACCGATGTCAGAAGAGAATATTCATATTGGTCCCTCAGACTATATTCCATGGTTACACGATAGAAAGTGGGCATACATAAGAATGGAATGTAAGGCTTTCGGAGAGGTTCCTTTGAATATAGAATGTAAGTTAGAAGTGTGGGATTCTCCAAATTCAGCTGGAATAATAGTTGATGCAGTAAGGTTAGCAAAATTAGCAAAAGACAGAAAGTTGGGAGGGCCAATAATTAGCGCATGTGCATATCTGATGAAGAGTCCTCCTGTACAATATCCAGACACACAAGCAAGGGCAATGCTTGAAGATTTCATAAAGGGAGAATAAGCTGTCTTTAGTTAAAAAACTAATAAGAAAAGTAATATTTGGTATATATTGGGATAATAAAAACAAAAGAGAGATCATACTCAACAATTATAAAATAATAGGCGAAGCATCAAACCATAACAATCCTGAGCAACTTGCCAAAGAAGCCCTTCTCTCTTATAGTGATTATTTATATGAACTCTTAATGTTGTTTATAAACAAAAAAAAATTTAATATAAATTTTCTTAACTTAGAACGGCTTGATGAAGCCCTATCATTAAAAAGGGGGGTAATAGTGAGCACAGCGCATATAGGCAACTGGGATGTTGGAAGCCTATTTATATACAATAACAAAAGATTGAAAGTCGTTGCCAATCTTGATTTCCCTCTTGCGGGTAATTTAATAAAACTAATACGTTCAAGAATCGGTTTTGACGTAATTCCTGCAAAGAATGGCGTTAAAGAAATAATACGCTCACTTAAAGAAAATCAAATTTTATGCATGCTAAGCGATATATCAATAAACCATCCATCTGACTACGTAAATTTTTTAAATCACAAAATTGCTTTTCCAAAAGCAGCTTTTCAAATTGCAACCTCAAGACAATGTCCAATTTTACCAGTATTTATAATTAGAAAAGCAACACTTAACTTCGATTGTTACATAGAAGAATGCATTAAACCAAAAAAAGACTACAAAGCAGCAATGCAAGAATGGGCATATTCTTTTGAAAAATACGTAAAAGTTTATCCGCAACAATGGTATATTTTTTTACCAATAGAGGTAAAAAATGGATAGAAAACTTATCAAGGCCGATTTGCATATACACAGCAACTTTAGCGATGGAATAGCTTCACCAGAAGAAATTGTTAAATATGCAGCACAAAATACCGATCTAAAAATAATCGCCATAACCGATCACGACAACATAAAGGGTTCTCTTAAGGCAGCCGAATTAGGTGACAAATACGGGTTAATTGTGGTTCCAGGAGTAGAGGTAACTACTCTTCAAGGACATGTAATATGCCTGTTTATAGAGAAACACATTAGAAAGTTTACCAGTCTTTACAAAACAATAGAAATAACGTATGAATCGGGAGGAATAATAGTACTGCCCCATCCGATGAGCCCGTTAACTTATAGTATTCCTCTTCATTGCATTAAGAAAATATTTAAAAGGGAGCACTTCCCAAAACCTGATGCAATAGAAATCATAAATCCAACACTAGCAGGAAGAGTTATCAGACAAAAGGTCTTAGAGCTAAATAAAATCTTAAATTTAGCAGAAGTTGCTGGAACTGATTCTCATACACTAGACACAATAGGAAGCGCATACACTTTATTTCCAGAGAATACAAAAACACTTGAAGACGTAAAGAGAGCTATTATAAACAGACAGACAAGGGCATATGGAGATTTTTGGAGCATAAAAGAACATCTTAGAATTGCTAAAACAAGACTAAATTCAGATATTAAAAGTTTTGCACAAAAAATAAGTGAGAAGCTAATAAATGGATATAGATAAGAGAAAATTAATAAAACCAATTATTTACCCAATAGCAAAACTACTATCAAAAATGAACATCTCTCCAAACTCTATAACGATTTTTTGCACTATATTCACCTTCTTTTCCTCATTATCTATTATATTTCTTCCAAATATTTTGAGCGCTTTACTTTTATTAATTGCAGTTTCATTTGATTCAATAGATGGGTTAGTCGCAAGAATTTCTGGAAAGATAACCAAATTTGGTGGTTTTTTAGATTCCACTCTTGACAGGCTTTCAGAAGGTTTTATTTTTACTTTTATAGCTATATACGGAATAATTAATAATAGTAACCTGATTATAATTTTCTCTTTTTTATCAATGATTTTTTCCTTTATGATTTCTTATTCAAAAGCAAGATCAGAATGTGATAATGTTCCTATTAAGGGGGGGCTTATGCAAAGACCAGAAAGACTCTTATTGTTAATTATTGCTCTTGCATCAGGCTATTTGTTAGTAGGACTTATAATACTTACACTATTATCAATATTTACAACTTTTCAAAGGATTTTAATAGCCCTCAAAGGATATAAGGGGAATTGAGATGTTATGTCCTGCAAAGAAAAGGCTAAAAATCTTTTATGTAGTTTTATTTTTATACTTATAAATATAATTGCATATCCCATCTCACTTTTTATGAGATTAATCCACAAAAAGGGGGTTTATCTAGCAAAATTAAGATTTAAGAACCTTTTTCAAAATTTAAGTGAAAAGGAAATAAACCGTTTAGTAAGCCAAAATTTTTATAACTATTCTGTTTATTATCTTGAAATAATTTTATTGCCAATCTTAATTAAACTTGTTAAATATTTTATTAATGACTATGATTTATCTTACTTAAAACTAAAGGAACATTTCAAAAAAGCAAATGGCAAAGGTATAATTGTAATTACTGCACACTTTGGAAACTGGGATTTGGGCTCATATATAATTGCTTCGATAGGAAAGGAATGTAATAAACAGGTTTTTACTGTAGTTGAACCAATAAAACCCAAATGGTTGTTTATTTTTTTTAAAAAGATTAGAGAGAAAGCTGGATTAAACGTAATTCCACTAGATGAATTTACCGGAGTAAAATTACTAAAAGAATTAAAAAATGGCAACATAATGGCATTAGTAGTGGATAGAAATTTAACAAAGCATGGCAAAAAAACTTTATTTTTCGGTAGAGAATGCATCTTCAATGACGGACCTTCATTTTTAATAAAAAAAGCCAAACCTTTACTTTTTGTAGCAAGTTTGTATAGAACAAATAAAAAATATGACATATATTTCAAAGAAATAAACTATAAAAGCGAAAGTTCAATAGAAGAAATTACAAATTTATTAATAAAAAATATAGAAGAACTGGTAAAAAAAAGCCCAACACAATGGTTTATTTTTCAGCCGAACTGGATTGGAGATGATTTTCAATGAAAGTAGCCTTAGTCAGCCCATATTCCTTCTCTTTTAAAGGTGGAGTTAACAGCCATCTGTTTTTCCTACAAAAATATTTAGAAAAATATGATATAGAAGCACACATAATTGCTCCTGCAGAACCAGGAAAACCACTTGCCTATAATGTTGAACATTCTAAATTTCACACTGTAGGTCGATCATTCCCATTTATGACAAATGGTTCAATAGCAAGACTTGCTCCTACACCAGGAGCAATCGGTAAAATACTTTTGTTAAAAGAAAACTTTGATTTATGGCATGTTCACGAACCCTTCGCCCCTGGCCCATCTCTTTTTTCTATATTTACTATAAATAAGCCTATTGTAGGTACCTTTCACGCTTATTCTGACATACCATTCCCATTCGAATGGTTCAAACCGATTTCAAAAAGATTTTCTGACAAAATAAACATTAAAATCGCAGTTTCTGAAGCATCAATGCACTTTGCAGAACAATATATTTCTGGTGAATTTAAGATTATACCTAACGGAGTTAATATTGAAATATTTGCACCTTTAGAAAAATATCAACAACCTACAATACTTTTTGTAGGCCGACTTGAAAAAAGAAAAGGACTTGACGTAATATTAAGAGCATGGAATAAAATTTTTCAAAAATTCCCAAATGCTCAACTTAGGATTGCTGGATACTCAACAGAAAAAAGAATTAATAAATTTCAAGGCCTTGATGGTATTGTGTTTCTAGGGGAATTAAGCGAAGAAAATCTGGCAAAAGAGTATGCTAGAGCCTGGATATTCTGTTCACCAGCATTAGGCGGAGAAAGCTTTGGGATGACTATTTTAGAAGCTCTTTCATGTGGCACAGCAGTAATAGCATCAAATATCACAGGTTACAGAAGCCTATTAAAAAATGGACAATACGGTTTATTGGTTGAACCAAACGATTCGAATGACCTTGCAAGTAAAATATGCTATCTAATTAAAAATATAGACGCAAGGAAAGAATTAGAGAGAAAAGCACGACCCTATGCAATTAACTTTGCATGGGAAAAAATCACAAGTGCAGTTGTTGAGCTTTATAAAGAGGCAATAGCGAATTTCAAAACTAAGTTATAGCTACAGTTTCTATTATTGGTTCCTTTTCTCTAATCTTTACAACAAGAACAGGTCTAACTGAATAAGTAAAAACTTTATCAGATACAGATCCTAAAAAGAAATTGCTTATACCAGAACTTCCTCTATTGCCGACTACAATTAAATCAACATCTTCTCTATCAGCAACATCTAATATCTTTGATGCAGGGCTACCTTTTTCTACTACTTTTTCAAGTTTAATGCCCTCAATATCTATATCCTCAAATGATTTTTCAAATATATCATTTGCCTTTTTTTCAATACTTAGATCAAATTCTTCATCATTTAATAAATAATTCTCTCTTGAAAAGAGCCTTTCTACATAAACTGCTATAATCTTAGCTTCATTTTCTTTTCTAGCTATTTTTACTGCCCACAAAGCTGCTTCTCTAGAGTACTTAGAACCATCGACAGCTACTAGAATTTTCATAAATAGCCTCCTTCATTTATCTAAGAGCACCAGATAAATCAGTAACCCTATAATTCTTGCTTTTAAAGTACTTTATCATCTCTGAAAGAATTATCGGAGTCGTTTTACTGCCAATATGAAGTAAAATAATACTTCCATCTACCAAGTTATTATATATTCTATTTTTTTCCATTTCAACAGTCATATTATCTTCCCAATCAAGAGAATCAATAGTCCAATATACTGTTTCATAACCTAGAGATTTTAATACTCCCCTTACCCTATCATTTCTAGCTCCATAAGGTGGCCTAAACCAAGGTCTTGGATCTTGACCTGTAGTTTTAATAATTATGTCTTGAGCCCTAAGAATATCTTCCTTAATTGCTTCATTAGACATTTTTGTCATATCATTATGTGCATAAGAGTGGTTTCCAACTTCAAAACCGTATTCTGTAATTTTTCTGACTAAACTTGGATACTTTTCGCAAAAGGGACCAGTAAGAAAAAAGGTTGCTCTAACTTTATTTTCAGAAAGAATGTTTAAGATGTCTGGCAATCTACTACCATCAGCACCAGCATCAAAAGTCAAAACTACAGTTTTACCTTTGGCTCTGTCAATTTCGTAGTTTGAGCTATATTTTTTTGATATCTCATCATTTTTTCTTTCGCTGTTTCTTTCTTGAGGATTAGTTTTAAAAACTTGATTTTCATTTTGATTTTTTGAAACATTTTCTTTAACAGTTTCATCTTTGTTTTTAAACTTTGTTTCATCCTGCATCCTATTACCAAAATAAAATATTAGCAAGCCAAAAATTAATAAGAGGACAAAAGAATATCTTTTTAACACTAGCTATTTTTTACAATATGAGGTGTAAGTAAAAATATTATTTCTGTCCTATTTTTCAAATTATAATCATATCTAAACATTGGCCCAAGAATAGGCATATTGCCTAACCCCGGAATAGATATTGTTTCTTTTCTTTCTTCGTCGCTTATAAGGCCACCAATATAAAAAGTTTGCCCATCCTTTACCCTTGCAGTAACATCAGCCTCTCTTATAGTCGTAGTAAATGGCTGATTAATCTGAAGTTGAGAAATATTACCGTTAAATGCAGAAACAGAAGGAGTAACATGAATAGTAATTTCGTTATTCTCACCAATAAAGGGTGTAATTTTCAAGAGAACTCCTACGTCGTACTCATTTGTGGTATAAGTTACATTACCGCCTGTTGCTGATGACACCTGTGGAATATATAGTTTATCACCAGCAAAAACATATGAATCCTGTCCATCTAAAGCAAGAATTCTTGGATCTGAAAGTATTTTTCCATTGCTTTTATCCAACTGTGCATATAGGGAGGCAGTAATGTTTGAAATTGTGCCCGTAAAAACAGTAGACTTACTTTTCGAAGTCCCATAAGTTCTTGTACCAGTAACAGTTCCAGAAAACTGAATATTATTTGGCCAATTTATACCAAGTTCTTTAATTCCCTGGTTATCAAGTTCAATCACCATCACTTGAACTTCAATTTGTTTAAGAGGTTTATCAAGATTCTGTAACAATTCTTCTGCAATTTTTTGTTTATCCTCTGGCGCTATAACAGTAATTGTATTAGTCCTGTCATCATAAAGGACCTTTCCAGAGCTATTACTCGAACTACTTGTTGATGTTGACTCTCCACCACCACCAGAAGATGAGGCAATCTTTGTTGATGAAAAGGTTGCTCCAATACCTTCTGCTATCAATTTTGCGACATCAACTCCTTGTCTCATGGTAGTCACTTTATTTATAGTCAGTCCTGATGCACCCCCACCGGTAGTACCGCCCGAAGTCGCTGAAGTAGAAGTTTCAATAACAGTTTTATTTCCTACATTATATAGTTTATAAACCCTAATCACACCAAAATTACTCAGATCCTTATCAGTTCCCACTACAAGAACGTTGCCAACTTTTTGCATCGAGAAGTTATTAATTTTCGTAACGAGCTTAATTGCATCATCTACGCTTATATCTTTAAGATCAACGGTAACTGATCCTTTAACAGAATCAGCTGCAACTAAATTATATCCACCTAACCTCGCCAACGTCGCCAAAACGTCCCTTATATCTGCACCCTTAAAAGCCATATATGAGATCATTGGAGAATTATTAGTCTGAAAGTTGTAAGCACTCTCATTTTGTGTATTTTCAATCTTTGACTTTAACTCAGAAGGATTGTAACCCTTTGGATAAAGTCCAGAATCTAAATCGTTTTCATTAGAAGAACTCGAAGCGCTTTGGTTAGAAGATTTATTCTCAGTACCTTTATTTTCTGAAGTTTTAGTTTGCTCAGATTTTGATATCTCTTTTGATTGAAACTTCAATTCCAAAACATTATCTGCAGTCTTTTGGATATTTACGCTAGTATCAGGATCCCTAAGATAAGCATAAAGCTCAACTCCTTCTGGAACAATGTAATAGGAAAGATAATCTATTTTTGAGAGATTTGCAAAAAATTTTTGTCCTGGTTTAAGTGAAAGACCTACGTTTTTAAAGGTAAATTTTATGCAATCTGGATAATTAAGTCTTTCCTCTTTAACGCTATTGAGATCTATCGAACCATTAAAAGTAAGGGTTAATTCGTCATAAGTATCTTGATTGTTCGTTCCTATATTAACAAGCATAACTTTATCATCTGCATACGACAAATTTGTAAATATAAAAGATAAAAATAAAAAAACTATAAAAAAACAGGAACTTAAAAACCATTTCATAAGACTCACCTCACATATTTTATAGTTGATAGATTCTTGTTTGGCCAGAAGAAGTTAAAACAACACTATTAAGGTATATACTTTCGACCCTTATGTTTCCCAATATAATATCACCGCGCTTAACAGTATATGTTTGCTGTCCATTTTCTATAACTGCCATCATTTTGTCTCCTACTCTTAACACTCCTACCAACTTTAGAGTAGGTGGAAAAGGACTTGCTTTAATCATAGGCAAATTAATGCTAGAACCAGATAAACCTTGAACTTTATTTGTATTGCTTTCCGAGCTAATAAGAGGAATAAAAGGATCAGATCTACCTATCGGCACGTTTGGTTTTTGGAGAGTTTCAGGGTTAAAAATATTACTCGAAGTCACGACGTTTTCTTTTTTAACTTCAGAAGGCTGAATAGCATTAGTAGAAACTTTTGGTTTATTTGCATTTAATTGAAATATTTGAGGATAAAGGTTAATTCCTACAGCTATTATCAGAATTAAAACAAGAACTCCCAATATAATTTTCATTCTCTTTTCTTTATCCATATTCGTTCTCCCTATTTAGGCTTTGACATATCGTAAAACCCGTCTAAAGTCATATCAAGCCTCAAAGTTTTATCCTTCTCTGAGTATCCAACTACTTGGAAGTTATCCAACGTAAGTATCTTAGGAAATGTACTTAAACTTTGCATAAATTTTTTCATTGCCTCATATCCATGAAAATCTACCTTAAGCGCAAACTTTATAGTCTTAATATTAAGAATTTTTTCAGCATTTAAGTAAGGATTAGTATTTGATAACGGTTGTGCTACATTACCAGCTGTAGGTTGATTAGCCGGCTGCATAACCGTCTTACTAAAAGCTTCACCGCTATTTGCTGGTTGTTTATTATTTTGTTGAACGTTAGGAGTTTCGGATATTCCTTCTGGTTTAAATTCCACAAGAGTACCTCCTGACGCCTCTATTAAATTCGATAAATCCACAAACATCTTGGGCATATCGTTCTGAACTATAAATCTTGATCTAATTTTATCAATCTCAGAACTAGCCTCATTAAAATCCCTTCTTAAAGCGGCTAGAGCAATAGATTTATTTTTATACTCATTTAACTGAGCTAGTTTAGTATCAAAAGTTGATTTCTGTACCAAAAATTGTTGGATCTGAGGAAATATAAAAAACATGCCAAAAAAGACAATAAGCAAAAGTGAGAGCGTAAAGGAAAGCAATTTTTTCTCTCTATAGCTTAAATTTTTAAAGTAATTTAATATAAAGTTTTTCATCTTAAAACCTCAAAATCAAAAATAAAATTGAAGACATCACCTGAGTTCTCTTTTCCCTTATTAGATACTCTTATAATTTCATCTAATCTTGGATTAGAGAGTATTTTTGATTTTGAAATTAAATAGTAAAAATACGGCGGCGAGGTAGAGCTAAGTGAAGAACCATTTAAAGTGTAATGCGATCCATTTATTTTTAACGAGGTAATCCAGGTATCAGCAGGTATATTAGATCTTAGATCTTCTAACACATCAATGTCCACCTTTGATCTTTGGTCTATCCCCTGCAAAATTCTGTTAGCTTCTTGTAATTCATTCTTCTTCTTTAAAAGAACGTCATAATTTAAAGCATCCGGCATTAACATCGTAATTTGGTTGTTTACGTTAGTTATCTTAGCTGAAATATAAAAATTTAAAGCGAAAGATACGCCTGTCAAAATTAGCATAAAAAAAAGAACAATAACAGGAACTAGAAAAATCAAATTTTGGTTAAACTCGCTGCCCTTTTCTACAAATTCCTCTGGCAGTAAATTTATTACATATCTTAAATAGACGTTATCTTTCATTTCTCATCCCTAACCCCACTGAAATACCAGAATAAATAAGAGCATTTTCATCAAATTTTCCCTTCAGTAACTTATTTGGAATGATTTTTGCCTCTCCAAAGGAAATGCTAATTTTTTCTTTTATATTATTAAACAAAGACTTATCATTCTCACTTCTTCCAACAAAGCTTAATTTGCTAATTTCTTTATTAACCTTATCAGAAAGGTAAAAGTTAATTGTTCTCTCAATCTCAGATAGAAGTAAATCCAAACTCCCGCTCTCATTTTTCACGAGATTATCATAAGGAATTAGAATAAAACGCTGATATACAGGAAATCCCTCATCAAGAATTAAAATATTAACTCCCTCAAAAAATATTTTCATAATCATTTGTATTCCGGAAAGAAGCTGTTCTCCAAGCGCTCTTGCAAGAGCTAAAATTGAAATGTCAATTTTGCTGAGGTTTAAATTAGCCCTATTAAAGGAGTCTATATATGGGTCAACAATCCTTCTAGGAATAGCAACCAAGAGAGCATCAACAAAACTGTCATTTCCTATACTTATATCCCGTAAAAAGCAGCTATCAAGATATGCCTCTTCTGGTGGTATCGGCAAATATCTATCAGCTTCAGATCTTACTACAAGAGGAACTTCCTCAGCAGGCAACATAGGAAGTCTAACATTCTTCAGAATAACTTGAGTACCGTGTAATCCCAATACAAAATCAACATTTTTCAAACCTCCAAATTGTTGCTCGAGTAGAGAAGAGAATGATTTTACGCTTTCAATATTTGAATCTTTGGTGTAAGGTTGCGGCAATATAACTTCTTGATAATCCTTTAAAAGAAAGGAAGATTTGCGATTTTCAACCTGAGAAAATCTTAATATATTGCCATCTATCTCTATGCCACAATATATCTTTTTCTTTCTAAATAAAAACAACTCTTCCTCCACCCAAAAAAAGTTTATAATATTGTACTTATTATACTTTATATACAGTATACTTCAATACAGATTTTGTCAATAGTAAGCATATTCTAAAATTTACCCCCCCACATCTTTCTTTTCTTAAGTTTGCATTGAATTATAGCTAATCATCTTATTTACAGAACTTACAAATGCTTTCGCAGACGCTACAAGAATATCGGTATCCGAACCTCTACCAATAAAAACTCTCTTATCTGAATCTTGAACTCTAACCGTAACCTCTCCTAATGCATCAGTTCCGCCTGTGATAGCTTTAATGTTAAAGTCAACTAAATTGAGCTTTAAATTTACTATTTTTTCAATTGTCTTATAAATTGCATCTACAGAGCCATTGCCTATACCTGAATCTATCAACCTTTCTCCAGAATTCTTCTCCAAAACTACAGTAGCTGTAGGATAGGAGTTAGTGCCTGAAAAGACGCTAACATAATCAACCCTATAAAATTCTTCACCCTGAAAAATGATATCACTTATAAGGGTAATTAGATCCATATCGTGAATTTGTTGTTTCTTGTCAGCCATTTCTTTAAAAGCTATAAATGCCTTGTTAAGATCACTTGAAGATAGTCTAAATCCTAAATCTTCAATCCTTTTTCTAAAGGCATGTCTGCCTGAATGTTTACCAAGTACCATTTGTGAACCGGTAAGTCCTATCAGTTCTGAGTCAAGTATCTCATATGTCCTTTTATCCTTTAAAACTCCATCTTGATGTATACCTGACTCGTGTGCAAAGGCGTTTGCACCAACAATAGCCTTATTCGCCTGTACATTCATACCGGTCAATGAAGATACAAGCCTACTAGTTCTATAAATTTCCTGAGTATTTATTCCAGTGTAACTTTGGTAAAAATTTTTCCTAACAAATAGTGCCATTACTATCTCTTCTAAAGCTGCATTTCCAGCTCTTTCTCCAATTCCATTAATTGTACACTCTACCTGAGTAGCCCCTGCTTCAATAGAAGCCAAAGAATTAGCAACAGCAAGACCAAGATCATTGTGGCAGTGAACAGAGAGATCTACCTTTTCTATTCCTACTACGTTTTCCTTTAAATAACGAATGATATCAGCCATTTCACTTGGTGTGGCATATCCAACAGTATCAGGTATATTTATTGTTTTTGCACCTGCCTCTATAGCTACACTAACACACTGGGCAAGAAATTCAAGGTCGCTTCTAGAAGCATCTTCTGCAGAGAACTCTACGTCTGAGCATAGAGAGCTAGCATATTTTACAGATTCTCTTATTTTAGATAAAGCAACCTCACGCGAAATCTGAAGTTTCTTTTCAAGATGCAAATCGGACGTAGCCAAAAAAGTATGAATTCTTGGCTTTTCACTCTCCTTTATTGCATCCCAAGCTTTGTCTATATCTTCCTTTTTCGCCCTTGCAAGGGCTGCGATTATTGGTCCTTTTACCTCCCTCGCAATCTGTTGTACGGCTCTAAAATCACCCTCAGAAGCAATAGGAAATCCAGCTTCAATACAATCGACGTTAAGCCTAGCCAATTGTTTTGCAATTTCACACTTTTCTTCACTATTTAGACTTACACCAGGAGATTGTTCCCCATCACGGAGAGTTGTATCAAAAATTTTAATTCTTTTCAAGATACTCACTCCTTAGTATTCAACTTTTGGCAACCAAGACATCATTGCTCTAATTTTCTTTCCTACTTCTTCGATTTTGTGTTCCCTTGCCTTTTTTCTAAGTGCATTGAGCACAGGCTGACCTGCAGCATTTTCCAAAATCCAGTCTTTAGCAAATACCCCACTTTGAATATCGTTTAAAACTTTTTTCATGTTCTCTTTAACTTCAGGACCTACTACTCGTGGTCCTACAGTTAGGTCACCATATTCTGCTGTATTTGAAATTGAATGCCTCATCCATCCAAATCCGCCTTCGTAAATCAAATCAACTATAAGTTTCATTTCGTGTAAGACTTCAAAATACGCAAGTTCAGGCTGATATCCCGCCTCACAAAGAGTCTCAAACCCAGCTTTTATCAAAGAAGTAAGACCACCACATAAAACGGCTTGTTCACCAAATAAATCAGTTTCGGTTTCTTCTTTAAAAGTTGTATTCAAAACTCCAGCCCTAGTACCACCAATTCCCTTGGCGTAAGCAAGCGCCATATCAAAAGCATTACCGCTTGCATCTTGATAAATAGCATACAAACATGGAACACCTTTCCCCTCCTCAAACTGTCTTCTAACAAGATGTCCAGGCCCCTTCGGCGCTACCATAAAAACATCTACGTCGGCAGGTGGAACAATTTGATTGAAGTGGATGTTAAAACCATGAGCAAAAACTAAAGCTTTACCAGCCTTGAGATAGGGTTTTACTTCGTTTGCATATATCTTTGACTGAAGTTCATCAGGAATCAAAAACACTATAATATCGGCATCTTGTGTTGCTTGAGACACAGTTGTCACTTTTAGGCCAGAATTAATAGCCTTCTGAGCGCTCTTTGAATCAGGTCTTAAAGCTACTATAACGTCAAGACCACTATCTTTAAGGTTTAAAGCATGAGCATGCCCTTGACTCCCAAAACCCAAAATAGCAATTCTCTTGTCTTTTAAGAATTTTAAATCCGCATCTTGATCATAATAAACTTTAACCATTACTATAACCTCCCATTATTTTTGTAAAAATTTAAATTACCCTCTTTTCATAGCAACTCTACCACTAAACAAAACTTCTATAATTCCATACGGTTTAAGCAAATTAAGACAAGCATAAACCTTCTCTTCATCCCCTGTTACTTCAACCGTTAAAGTATCCCTAGAAAGATCCACTACGCGTGCCCTAAAAATATTTATTATTTGCAGAATTTCAGATCGTACTGGCCCACTTGCCTTTGTTTTTATAAGAACTAGCTGTCTTTCAACAATATTTTCTTGCGAATAATCAAACACCTTAATCACATCAATAAGTTTGTGAAGTTGCTTCGCTATCTGTTCAACAACCTTGTCGTCGCCTTCAACTAGTATTGTCATTCGTGAATAACCTTCATTTTCCATAGGAGCTACAGTTAAAGACTCAATATTGTAACCGCGCCTAGCAAATAATCCAGCAACTCTTGCAAGAACACCTGCTTTGTTAATAACTACCAAACTAAGAGTGTGTCTCATTTGCTTTCCCTCCCAAAAATCATCTTTGTTATATCAACACCTGGAGGAACCATTGGAAAGACGTTCTCCTCCCTCTCTACCCAAACATCTAATAAGTAGGGACCAGAAGAAGAGAGACATTCTTCAATTGCTTCCTTTAGTTCAGTATTTTTTTTCACAGTTCTTCCTGGAATGCTATAAGCCTCAGCAACTTTTACAAAATCTGGGTTTCCAGATATTAGATCTGTTTCAGCATATCTCTTCTCGAAAAACAAATCTTGCCACTGACGAACCATTCCTAAATAACCGTTATTAACAATGATTATCTTCACCGGCAATTTGTAAGAGTTCAAAACAGCCAACTCTTGAATAGTCATCTGAAATCCACCATCTCCAGCAATACAAACCACTAGCTGATTTGGCTTTGCAACCTGGGCTCCTATGGAAGCTGGAAGTCCAAATCCCATAGTTCCAAGACCACCTGAAGAAATAAATGTCCTTGGATCAAATCTTCTGAGATACAAGGCTGCAAACATCTGATGCTGGCCAACATCGGTTACAACAATACCGTTTGTATCCAAAATCTGACTAAAAATATAAAAAAACTCTTGCGGATAAATACCATCGTGAGCTTTAGGTGGTTTATATTCAAGGCAAAACTCTTTTTTCCATTCTTCAATATGTTTCATCCACTCGTTCTTTGGTTGCATTTGCTCAAGTTCTTTATTTAATTGTGCTAAAACATTCTTGCTTAACCCCACTATAGGAATTAATGCCGGAACATTTTTCCCAATTTCAGCTGGATCAACGTCAATATGAATCACCTTTGCGTGTGGTGCAAACGAAGCAAGATGGCCAGTGACTCTATCGTCAAATCGTGCTCCAACTGCAATGATCAAATCAGATTCCATTAGTGCCTTATTAGCGCAGGGCAAACCGTGCATACCAGGCATCCCAAGATGATAAACAGAATCAGGATGCAAGACACCCTTGCCATGCAATGTATGAGCTACAGGAATATGAGTTTTTTCAACAAATTCCTTAATCTCATCAACGCAATCCCTTGCTCCACCACCAACTAAAAGTACTGGTCTTTTTGATTTTTGTATAACTTTAACTGCTTTCTTAATCTGTAAAGGATGTCCTTCGGTCGTTGGTTTATAGCCAGGAATGTTAATAGGTTTATTAAAATTAAACTCATTTTCATTCATTAAAATATCTCTTGGAAGATCGATAAGTACTGGTCCAGGCCTTCCTGTAGACGCAATATAAAAAGCTTCTTTAAAAATAGTAGGTATTTCTTGTTGATTTTTAACAATATAGCTATGCTTTACAATAGGCAAAGTTATACCGAATATATCGGTTTCCTGAAACGCATCGGTACCCATAACGCTTGTCGGCACTTGACCAGTTAACGCAATAATAGGAATCGAGTCCATATAAGCATTTGCTATTCCCGTTACAAGATTTGTCGCTCCAGGCCCTGAAGTGGCAATACACACTCCAACTTCACCTGAAGCTCTCGCATAACCATCTGCAGCGTGGGCTGCCCCTTGTTCATGCCTCATCATATAATGTTTAAAAACTGGATTTTTGTAAAGTTCATCATAAAGACCCATTATTGCCCCACCAGTAATACCAAATGCATTTTTAACGCCTTGTGACTCAAGAACCTTTAAGATTGCAGCAGTTCCTCTCATTTTCATATAAAATCCCTCCTTCCAAGATTGTTTAAAAAAAAACCCTCACATCACGAGGACGGAGGGAAATTCCGCGGTACCACCACGATTAACCATCCAAATGGATGGTTCACTCAAAGCATTAACGCAGCCTCACGTTTCTGATTACTTACTTTCACCAGAAAAGCTCCCAGGCGAGTTCGAAAGCGCCCTTTACCGAATCGCACCAACCTTCGGCTCTCTTAAAAAGTTAAGCTTTCTACTACTCCTGTTCTTAGCCTTTAACTGTATTAGGTTTTCAATATATTAATTTTATATATGATAAACCTTAAATTTAAATTGTCAAACTTTTCTAAAATTAAAAAGCTTAACCTCCAAAAATATTTTTAAATATTTTTCCAAAAAATCCACCTTTATTCCTTTTTGGACTTAATCCAGGCAAAAAACTTTCTAGTTTATTTTTTGAGTCAATGTTTCCCAAATCCTTTGACCTCTCATACCAATATTTTGCCATTTTATCGTCTTGAGATGTGCCTCTACCATATTCGTACATCCAACCCAGCCTGTACATTGCATCGGCATTACCTTTTTCTGAAGCTTCTCTAAAGTATTTAAAGGCCATTTTATCGTCTTGAGATGTGCCTTGACCGTGAAGATACATAAGTCCAAGATGATACATTGCATCGGCATTACCTTTTTCTGAAGCTTCTCTAAAGTATTTAAAGGCCATTTTATCGTCTTGAGATGTGCCTCTACCATATTCGTACATCCAACCCAGCCTGTACATTGCATCGGCATTACCTTTTTCTGAAGCTTCTCTAAAGTATTTAAAGGCCATTTTATCGTCTTGAGATGTGCCTTGACCGTGAAGATACATAAGTCCAAGATGATACATTGCATCGGCATTACCTTTTTCTGAAGCCTTTTTAAAACACCTAAAGGCAATATCGAAATTTCTTACTACGTCAAAACCCAAAAAGTATTTCGAACCAAGTTCATGAAGCAATGTTGCGTCTTCTTGACCTTCTATATCTAAAATATCAATATTAGTTAAATCTCCTAGAACTGTAATATTATCTTTGTTTAAATTCAATCTTTCTTCATTTGAGCTTAAACTTTCTACTCTTTGCAATATATCCTTTGAGATGTCTTCCTTTGTTAAAAGGCTACTATTCTCTATTTCATAGATCATTGACAGAAGTTCATCCATCGACCTGATCCTATTGTTTACGTTAACCTCTAATCCCTTAGAAATAATTTTTGCAATTTTAGGACTAATTCCAGATAAATCCAACTCTTTTAAAGTTTGCAATCTATCAGGAGCTGGTGGTGGAGGAAAACCCTTAATTAAAGTATAAAAGTTAGCACAAAGAGAATAAACATCTGTATAAGGCCCTCTTCTTACTCTTTGACCATATTGTTCTAAAGGAGCAAATCCCGGAGTAACTATTCTGTCATAATTACCAGTCTTTTCTGCAATAAATTGTCTGGCCGATCCAAAGTCTATAATTACGATCCTTCCTTCTTTTGTCAATATCAAATTGTCAGGTTTAATATCTTGGTGCAACAATCCAGCATCATGGACTACCTTTAAAGCTTGAGCAACCTGTTTTATATAATTTAAAGCTTCATCTTCCGACACCTTTCCTACCCTATTAATAAGCAACGATAAAGGCTCCCCATCTAGAAATTCCATTACAAGATATGCAGTATTGTTTTCTTCAAAAAAATCAAGAACTCTTACAATTCCTGGATGATTTAGTTTCGCAAGGATTCTTCCCTCATTTAAAAATTCGCCAATGCTTTCAGACGCCTCGCCCTCAAAAATCACTACACTACCCTGTCGCGTAGCACCCAAAGCAAACAATTCCTTTATAGCAACTTTCGTATCCAGCAGGGTCTGAATAGCAGAATAAGTAAAAGAAAAACCACCTTGTATTATTACGTCTTCAATCACATATTTGCCACTTTGAAGAACTGTACCAGAAGCCAATGACATTATTGAAAGAGTTCTTGTTCCAGAAAAAGTCTTCTCATTTATAGTTGTCCCACAAACTGGGCAAACTTTTACTTCTTCCGATATAGGTCCGTACCCACAAACTCTACAAAAGATCATAACCTCTCCTTAAATTTTTATTAAAATTCTTTGTAAATAGCTAATGCAGTAGCATTATCAGGAGCCCCTCTTTTCAAAACAATAGAGATCAGGTCGTTAACCAAATCATCTGGTCTATTCGTCAAAGAACTTGCTATAGAATATAGCTCATCGTCAGCTAATTCACCCCATACTCCATCAGTTACAATCAAAATAAGGTCTCCTTTAACCAGTTGAATTGAATGTTTTCCAAATTTTTGAAACAAACCATCAATATAATTCTCTTGTCTTTCAAATAAAGATCCCATAGACCTTAAAAGTTTATTTTTATCAGGACTATTTAAAGCCTCTTCTCTCGTCATAATTCCACCCAAAATTAATGTTTCTACAAGCGAGTGATCATTTGTCAATCTCTCAAGCCTTTTGTCCTTATACAGATAAATTCTCGTATCTCCAACGTGAGCCATAAAAAGTTTGCTGTCATAAATGAAAACTCCGCTGAAAGTGCAACCACCACTTTTTCCGTTCAAACTATTTAAAACTGCTTTATTTGCCTTCCATGCAAGCTCGATCGTTTGATTTGAGATATACTCGTCATCATCGACTAATTCGAATCCTTCAGTTAAAAATGCGTCCACAGCTGCCTTACTAGCAATTTCTCCCGCTTCCATTCCTCCCATACCATCAGCAACACACGCCTTTAATACGTTATGTCTCCCAAAATGGTTATAAAAATACATCTGAGCATATCCATAAGAATCCTCATTAATTGACCTTGAAACATTTAAACCTATTGTAGAAGCTGAACCAATACTATATTTACAACGATTCATTTCAGTTGTAGAGCAAATTTGATTTAACATATTAAGAGCGTCATTTAGTGACAGTTTCTCTTTGCTGCCTGGAAGAGCAAATGACAAAAATTGAGGAATTCCTGGTATATCATAACGTGAAATAATTTTGATATCAAAACCGTTTTTTATAGACATACCACTTAATAATTCATACAAAAGGGAACCTAATAATTTAATTCCATAATCTTCAATATCGTTATTTTGATTTGTAAATTCAAAATCTAGGAGGTTATAGCTCGCAATGGGTGGAATTTTTGAAAATTTTAATCCATCTTTCGTTTTAATTATATCGTCAGTGTTAATCTCTTTAAAAGTGAATCCCTCTTTTTTTAAAAAAATAAGGGATTCACAAATATCCCTTATAAAAAATAAGGATTGCTCAGGAAGTAAAGGCAAATTAACTTTCATATCTGAATAAAACTTGCAGATTATATTATTTTCAAAACAATCAATTACTTCAGGAAAAATATTCGTATTTTTTAGTAACTTTTCATAAAGATTAGTCTTATCTCCATTATAGAGAAGAAAAAATTTAGAATCATATTCACATTTGCTCCAACCATCCCCAAAAACCTCAATTACTTTAAAATAATTTACTATTTTCCTGAAATCTAAATTCTTAAAGTATTCATCGTCCATACAACTTCTCCAAATTTTTAGCCAAATTATCTACCTGTCGCCTTTCTTATATCATCATCTGTAGGTACGTCTTCTTTTGAATGATCCAACAATTGGGTCTTTGTTCCAATTTTAAGCGTCTTAGCTATATTTGAACCTATATACTTTTTAACTCTTATCTCTTCAATTGCTTTATCTATTAAAGCCGTTAAATCATCATTTCTCAACTTTATAGTAAGACTTCTTGCTAAAGCCAAAATTTTTTCAGCCTCTTCAGGGGATTTGAGAGCATGGTTAATTGCTTGATTCACAATCTTTTCAATATTTCTTTGTTGAACCCAATCCATAACCTCTTGATCAGTTTGAACAGCTAACAGTTGATCCTTTGTAAATTCAATACTAATTTCCATTGGATCAACCTTTTCTCTTGTATTGCTATTTGAAATTTGGTAAAACATTTCGATCCTTGCTACCTCTACCTTCGAAACCGGCATAGAAGGGACATCAAATTCTAAAAGGTAAACATTTTTTCTTCTCGCTTCCAAATTTCCCAACAAATATGGCTGTGATTCGGTCATAATTTCATATTGAACAGGAAAAATTTTCGTTATTCTTTCAAGAGAAAAACCTTCTTTTAACTCTATTAACAGTTCAAGGTTCGTAATTACCTCCTGAGTTACGTGACCCAACTCATTCAAAAAAACATAAGGCAATTTACTAACGCTAATACCATTTGAATACATAGAATTAGTCTCATTATCACAAAGGTGAAGTGGCTTGCCTAAAGTTCTATCAGAAATCTTGCACAGAAGGTCTTCATTCCATTCATCTCCAACTCCAACAGAAATTACTGAGATATTAGAAAAGACAAGCTCATCTAAAATCTTTTCAACTAAATCCATATCAAATACGTTCCCATCAGTCAAAACGACCATCTTTTTTATACCATTTTTTTCCTTAAGGAGTTCTAAAGCAAGCTGCATTCCTGTACCAAGATTTGTACCAACCGTCCCCGTCTTAATTAGTTCAAAGGATGAAAAAATTTTATCTCTTTCCTTTGCCTCAGTAAATGGTAGGACTACCCTTGCTTCATCATCGAAAGTTACAATACTTATCTCGTCTTCATCTTTTAAAATATTAGATTCGAATATCTTTTTTAAAGACTCAATGACGATTTCGATCTTCGATTTATCGTTTACCGTTTCTTTCATTGAGCCAGAGGTATCAAGTACAAAGGAAATAAAAAGCTTCCCACGTTCTTCAAAAATTTTTTCTGCTTCAATGCTGAGCAAAACAAAAAGCTTCTGTCCAGCAGTTTCCGCTAACAACCTCTTCCTATGAGTCTTCAGATTTACCTTTAGCACTCTACCTTCTCCTTAAATCATCTTCTATATTTTAAACTTTCTAATCTCGTCTTCAAGTTCGTTTGACTTTATTTTAATATCATTTGATATTTCATCCAGTTTACCAGCTTCCTTTAGTTGTTGAACAGCCTTTTCTGAAATATTATTTGTTGAATAAACGGTTTCTTTCGAAATCTCAGCTAAATTTTCAATTGCTCTTTGAACATCTAAAGATGCCTTATTAAGATCGTGTATATTAGAAAGATCCTCTTCTGCTAAAGCTGCAAGATTGCTTAAACTTATTTCAATGTTCTTGATATCCTTTGAAGACACTATCTCTAAGGCCTCATTTTTAATACTTTCAAATTTCTGATACAAACTACTAATGTTATTCTTTAAAACTTCGACAGCATTCTCAATTTCAGAAAAGTAATTCTTGACATCCTCACTATTTACGACTTTTTTGTCGAGATTAGGGTCAAAATTACCAAATTTAAAAAAGTTATCAGCCAGATTACTAGAAGTTTCATTTGAAATATACAAAAGTTTTTCAGATAAGCCCTTTATCTCTTCTACAATTGTATTAAAGACCTTTCCTTGATCGCCCAATTTTGAAATCTCAATTACAGCATTATTAGACCATAGTTGGATTTGGTTTGCAAGCGTTTGAATAGGAATTAAAGAGATCTTTATCTTTTCAGAGATTCCTTTTATTGTTTGAGAGAAACTATCTATATTAGACATCATATCTACAACTTCTTTTACAACAACCTTTTTTTCAAAAATACCTTTTTCTATATCTTTAATTTTAGCATCTACTTGGAACAAAATATCACTTAAGTCTTTGAGTCTGGCAGTAAAATCTTCTATACTCTTTGCTATCTTATTAACATTTTGAGCAATACTAGAAGCAGCAACGGCTTGTTCCTCTACACCTTTAGAAATACCCTGGATACTCTTTATGAGCACATCTTTATCTTCATTTAATTTAGAAGAAATATCTGATAAGCTTTCAGCACCCTTAGTATTTATTTCAGATAAATCTGAAACCTCTTTTGAATAGGTTGTAAGAGAAGAGGAAACCACTATAAGCTCGTTTGAGACATTAGTTAAATCTTTAATCGCGTAATTAATCTTTCCAATGACGTTAATAAAATTCGACCTTATTGATTCTACAGCCCTAACAACAACTCCCAATTCATCGTTAAAGACTGGGTTTAATGGCTGACTTAAATCTCCAGATGCAACTCTTTTAATGTCTCTAACTAATAGTCCAATCGGCCTCATAAAGAAAAACTCCATCGATAACAACAATAAAATTATTCCTATTATGATAGCGACAATATTTAGGACAACTTGCATTATAGTAAATCTTTTTAACATATTATTATAAAACGACGTATCTTTTGCTATAAAATACATTCCAATGACATTTCCATTAACATCTTTCAAGGGATAATAATAAGCAAAATAAGGTTTTCCAAATAAAATTTCCTTTGCAAAACTAAACAGTTCTGATATATTCTGAGGTTTTCCGTAACTAACTGGTCTCCCCTCATACAAAACAGGATTGTAAATAGACGGATTAAAAAATCTACTAAAGGAAGATAATTCATTGGATTTGATAGATGAAGAAACTATTTTATCTCCTTCAAAAAAGGCTACTTCTACTCCCAAATTATTCATAATCTGATTTACAATATCTTTAGTACCAGCAATCTTAAAGCCTGTTGAAATAGCTCCAATAATTTTTCCTCTTTCGTCCCTAACTGGTGCTCCAGATCTAACTGATAAACCAGCAGCATGCCCCTTTGCAATACCAGACTCAACTTTACCGTTTAAAGCACTAGCAACTTCCGGCAAATCAGATAAATTATCGCCCTTAAGATTAGAATTAGCGCTTCTGGCCAAAACAATGCCATTTGAATCTGTAATAGTTATGTATGAGCCAGGATAAAGTTGGGAAAATTTCTCAATAAATGATGATAGTAAAGCAAAATCTTTATTTTTTATAGCATTAATCAGTTCGTGTTCATCAGAGAGAATTAAAGCAATTCTTTTTGAATCAGCAATTTTTGAGTCAAGAAAGAAATTAAGACCTTTAGAAGCACTAGTTATATCGTTAAATAGAATCTCATTACTAAAATTATAAATTTGAACTAATCCACCACCCGATAAAAGCAAACCAAAAACAAAGAAACTAAAGAGAACCATTATGCCCATCTTTTTACGAAGGGCAGCATTTAAGAAAATACGTAAAAGCCTCATATTACCCCCTAGCTTAATTATATATTTTGACTATAAAAATTAGACCATATTCATATATTTTGTAGAGCAGCTTTGAACTTCATTTAGTTCTTGAGCTTCAGCTTCAAGATAGGTAGCATAAAGATCTAAATCCCATTCTTCTTTATTCTGTTGAGAGTACAAAATTGCCCTTGCAACCTCTTCCCAAGAGTTACCTCCTTCAGGGTGCAACCCATATGCCCTCAAGCAATCAAAAACGTTAAAGTCTTTTTTCTTATTCTCACTATCGTCATAAACGATAAATCTGGGAAGTTTTAGGCCTTCTTTGTCTACAATAATCCAAAACCTTTCTACTTTGGCTAGTTCCCTTTCAACTTCTTCTCTAATTCTATATTTTAATGCCTCTACCGATACCTTTACAATCTCTTTCTCTATGGTTTCCAATTCTTCGCTTGTAAGATCCTTGATAATAGGCAAAATGTTTTTATCGTACCTTTTTAAAGCTTCAAAAAATTCATCCCAAGAACTAAATACATCATGAAAGCTATCAACCCAAGAATATACAGGCATATCTTTAATTTTTTCTAGAACAACCTTTTTTAAATTATCTTTAACGATCTCTACCCTTCCCAAATCACCCATCCTCTAAAGTATACTTTCAGCCTTTCTCTCTATATAATCAAATATATAGTTCCAATCTTTTTGTTCAAGAAAAACCTCAGAAGAACCTAAATTCTCTAAAACTTGTTCAACATTTCTTGCCCCGACAAGCAAACACGAAACTCCAGGAATCATTCTAGTCCATGCTAAAGTAAGTTGAGCTGTTGTTATATTATACTTCGTTTTTAACTTATCAAACTCACTCAACAAATTTAAAATTTTCCCCCTTACTTGTGGACTAAATCTAGATTCATAAGATCTAGCATCTTCTTTTGGAAAAGTTCTATCCATAGTAATTTTTCCACTTAAGAGCCCTTTCTCAAGAGGAGAATATGCTATAAAAGAAATATTATTTTTTACACAATAAGGAATATTGTCAAACCTTGCTTCCATATCAATCATATTAAATTTTTCTTGATCTGATTGAATTTTTATATGCCTTATAAATTCTTCAATTTCCAAGGTTCCAGCATTGCAAATTCCAATTTCTCTAACCTTTCCTGCCTTTTTAATCTCTAGAAGTGCATCAACAATATCTTCAACAGGGGTAGTTCTATCAAGCCAATGAATTTGGTAAAGATCTATATAGTCAGTATTTAACCTTTTGAGACTTTCGTCAACCTCTTTCTTTATAGATTCTTTACCAAGATATCTATGTACACCTTTATCTTCCTCTTGGAAAAAAAACGATCCCTTCTCTGTATCCCACACTAATCCACATTTTGTAGCCAAGATAACTTTTTCCCGCTTGCCTTTAATAGCCTTTCCAACAATCTCTTCTGCAAGTCCCAAACCATAAACAGGAGCAGTATCAATGAAATTACCACCATTATCGATAAATGCCCTTATCGCTTCAATTGATTTTTCAACATCAGTCCCACCCCAAGACCATCCTCCTATAGCCCACGTGCCAAGACCTATTACAGAAATCATAATATCGGACGTTCCTAACCTTCTATATTCCATTAACTACACCTCAAGTTATATATTTCATATTAGTTTAACATTTTTTGAAAATAAAAAAAAAGATTACCTAAGTTCGATCAAAATATCATTTGACTTATATTTATTACTTTACTTCAACTTTACAGCCAGCTGCTTCGATCTTTGATTTGATTTGAACTAAAGATTCTTTAATACTTTTAAGTTTTTAAACTTTTTCGAATAATTTACTATTAACAAATTTTAATTGCTTTATAAAAAAATATCGATACTAAAACAATTATGCCCAAAGCTATCCAAAAATACTCAAAGCCCATACTTTTTATTAAGTATGATGATAATAGTGGGCCAAAAATACCACTCGATTGCCAAAACATATTCGCAATACCTGTAACACTGCCAGTATTTTGTTTTCCTATTATGGTTAAAAAATTTGCTTGTATTGGGACTAATGAAAATCTTGCAATTCCCATTAATAAAGAAATAATTATTAACATAATAGCAGAAGCAGTAAAAGCAAAAGAAACGGTTAGAATTGAATACAAAAACAACATTAAAACCATTGTGCGCATTAACCCAAATTTATTTATAATAAAACCAGAAATTGCAGAAGAAAATAAGCCTGCAAGAGCCATAGCTGAAAAAATAAAACCAGCTATTACCTTATCTATACCAATTGACACAAAATATTTATAGGCATATAAAACAATTGACCAATAAGAAAAAAAGAACAAAAAACCAGCTATAGATATTAAAATAACATTCTTATCTTTGATAACGGATAAATCAATTTTCTTTTCTTGATAATCGGTCTTTAACGGATAAGACAAAATTGCAAATATTATGCTAAAAAATCCAGATAGAAAATAGACCCATCTCCAGCTAAAATATATTGCTATTGGAGCAATTATAATCCCAGCTATAACAATAGCAAGAGGCCAAGCTACTGAATAATAACCCAAATATATCGACCTATCTTCTTTATAATAATAATTCATAATATTTATAGTTGCAGGGTAAACCCAACCAGAACTAAACCCCATCAAAAAACTTGCAATATACTCTTGTTCTATATTTAAAGCAAGCCCCGACATAAAAGAAGCTATTGCCAACCCAATTAATGAAAAAAAGACTATCCTCCCGCCTGAGTATTTATCAGACAAAAAACCAGCTGGAATTTGAA
>Ga0207433_10000755_pt1 | contig 73399 bp, 81 predicted proteins | sample YelNatPaOPGAMG01_FD_187559 | JGI IMG/M metagenome (GOLD analysis project Ga0207433, IMG submission 187559) | Hot spring thermophilic microbial communities from Obsidian Pool, Yellowstone National Park, USA - OP-RAMG-01 (SPAdes) (version 3) | ecosystem: Environmental > Aquatic > Thermal springs...
ACCGTTTAGAAAACTTGCAACGCATGCAAGAAATGTATGAGCAGACATTAAGCAACGCCGAATCCTCTATTGCACAAGCACAGGCAACAGCTACCCAGGTAATCATTATTGCAGTTGCAGCGGCGGCACTCATCGTCTTTTTTGTGATGCTTTATTCAGTTCGTGAAAGGACAAGGGAGATTGGCATTTTGAAGGCCATAGGCTTCAGCAACTGGAACGTTATGAGCCAATTCATGATTGAAGGCATGCTGATAGGTTTGATCGGGGGAGTAACAGGTGTATTGATAGGGAGCATAGCTGCACCATTCTTCTCTTCGTTTCTGCTTCCCCAACTAAATCTTTTTGGCGGTACGCAACGATTGCAACGTCCATTCCAAACACAATATCTCGGCGTTATTGGAACACAAAGCTACAGCACAGTTGCATTGACCCTGCAACTTATTTTATTGGCACTTTGCGCAGCCGCAATTTTAGGCGCTTTAGGGAGCTTATACCCAGCTTGGAGGGCTTCAAAAATATCGCCAATCGAGGCGTTAAGGTATGAGTGAGCTTGTTTTAGAAACAGAAAAACTCGAAAAAATCTATAAGCTTGGTAGCCGCACCATCCGAGCCCTTTCAGATATAAACTTGAAAGTGGAAAAGGGAGACTTTGTTTCCATTATGGGGCCTTCTGGCTCCGGGAAAACTACATTACTCAACGTTTTAGGCTGCCTTGATAGACCAACCAGCGGAAAAGTGATTCTCGACGGCGTAGACGTCACCGCACTGCCCGAAAAAGAGCTTTACAAAATTAGGCGATATAAGGTTGGCTTTATCTTTCAAACATTCAACTTACTTCCATATTTAAGTGCGTTGGAAAACGTTGAGCTTCCAATGGAGGGCACAGGAAAATCAAAAAGAGAAATGCGTGAAAGAGCCCGAGAGCTTTTAAAGCTTGTGGGCTTAGCCGAAAGAGAGGACCATAAACCGCTCAGGTTAAGTGCTGGGGAACAGCAAAGAGTCGCGATTGCAAGGGCTCTAGCAAACAACCCATCTATTGTTTTGGCAGACGAGCCCACAGGCAACTTGGATGCCAAAACAAAATATGAAATAGTCAGGCTTTTAGGTAAGCTAAACGCTGAACATGGAACAACCATTGTGATGGTTACCCACGACGGCGCCATAGCATCACACGCGCGCAGAGTGCTCTTTCTCAGCGACGGAAAACTTCTTGCCAAAGAGAAAATGGGGCTGCTGGCGAAGGAGAAACTCGTGTGCCCTGCTTGCGGCAGGGAAGTTCAAGCAGATCACGCTTTCTGTCCCCATTGCGGTAGAAAACTGTAAAAGAGGAGGTGAGACCAGTGGAGAATGCGCAAAAGTTTAGTGTGAAAGGCTTTTCGGCAACTCTTTTGGCTGCGATAGTCGCAATAAGTTTAGTTGCAGGAGGGTTAGCTGGTTATTTGCTGGGTAGTTTACCGATGTCAGAAAGAATCAAAGATTTGGAAGATGAACTGTCAACTCTTAAACAGCAAACTTCCAATCTCCAAACTACACAAACCATTGTAAACAACACGTACATTCTCAGCGAAAACATCTCACTTTCAGATTTATATGAAAAGGTCAAAGACTCTGTTGTTATCGTTCGCGGAGTAATAGTGCAATATAACATTTTCGGTCGTCCATACTACACTCAAGTGCAGGGTTCAGGGTTCGTTTATAATTTCTCAGGGCAGATGGTTGTGATTACAAACTATCACGTGATTGAGGGTGCAGTCAACTTGACTGTTACATTCATTAACGGAAATGGGTACGCAGCAACCGTTCTCGGTTCAGACCCTTACGCGGACCTGGCTGTGCTTTCAGTAAACGCTCCTTCATACGAGTTTAAACCCCTCGAAGTTGTCAGTTCGTCAACATTAAAAGTTGGAGACATCGTTGTGGCTGTGGGCAACCCATATGGATTAGCGGGCTCCATGAGCATTGGCATAGTAAGCGCCCTTGGAAGAACAATAACCGAAGAGGAGACGGGCGGATACCCAATAGCCAACGTCATTCAAACAACTGCTCCACTTAACCCTGGCAATTCTGGAGGCCCCCTCCTAAACCTTCAGGGGCAAGTGGTTGGCATAACAACAGCTATAGTAAGCGACTCTCAGGGACTAGGATTCGCAATCCCCTCAAACACGATTCTTCGGGAAATCGCTTCTCTTGTAACGGTAGGCTACTATAACATGCATCCGTGGCTTGGCGCTGCGGGTGTCGACATGACATACGAGATAGCGCAAGCCATGGGCGTCAACATCACCTATGGGTGGCTCATAACCCAAGTTATGAGCGGGGGACCAGCAGCTATTGCAGGGTTAAGGGGTGGGACAAAACGGGTGCTGATTGCAGGAGAATACGTGACTATTGGCGGCGACATTATAATAGCCATAAATGGGACAAAAATAACCGGTTTAGACGCGCTTTCAGCCTATCTTGAAGAAAACACAACTCCTGGACAAACAATAAACTTGACGATACTGAGGAATAGCCAAGAGCTCACAATACCGTTAACGCTTGGAGCTCGCCCATAACCAAAATTTATTCAGACCTTTTCGGGGATTAGGCTTAAATTTATGGGCGTAAACTTCTATCTTTCCAAAATTGGAGGGGAGGAAAACGCCGAAACCAGTAATTGTTGTTCACGGCGGTGCTGGGAACTGGCATCCTGAGCGCATTAATCCGGGGATTGAGGGTGTTAAGAAGGCGGCTAAAACGGGCTTTGATATCATGGCGAGGGGTGGGAGTGCCCTTGACGCTGTTGTTGAGGCTGTCTCCATCATGGAGGACGAAGGCGTCTTTAATGCTGGTTATGGCTCAAGCCTAACCATAGAGAAAACTGTGGAGATGGAAGCCTCGGTCATGGATGGGAAAACTTTGAGGGCTGGGGCTGCCGGTCTTCTTAGGGATATTAAAAACCCGGTTAGGCTTGCACGGATAGTTATGGAGAAAACAGACCACGTTTTCATCGTCGGCGAGGGAGCAGAGAAACTTGCAAGGCTATTCAACCTTGAAAGGCGAAACCCGATAACAGAGCTCCGCCTAAAATATTATGAGCAGGCGAAGCAAGCCCTGTTGGATGGCAAGTTTGAACTGCCAAAACTGGCGGAACTTGTCAAGGATCATCCGGAGCTTTTCGACCTTGAAACCGTCGGCGCCGTTGCGCTAGACTTGGAGGGTAATGTTGCGGCTGCAACCTCTACTGGCGGCTTTCCATTGAAGATTCCCGGTAGGATTGGCGACTCACCGTTGATTGGTTGTGGCACATACGCCGACAATAGAAGTGGGGCTTGTTCAGCCACTGGTGTTGGCGAAATTGCCATAAGGCTTGTTTTGGCGAAAACCGTCTGCAACTACATGGAAAGTGGCAAGACCGCGCAAGAGGCTGTTGAAGCCGCCATAAAGCTTGTTAATGAGCGGATGGCTGGAATCTACAATTCCATGGGTTTAATAGCCGTGAACACTCGGGGCGAGATTGGAGCCGCCCACAACTCCACGCACTTGTGTTGGGCTTACCTTAAGCCTGGAATGCGGGAGCCTGAGGCTTCATTAACGGCAAAATTTCTGAAGTAAATCTTTTAAGATGGTGGCTTGTCATCGACGCTGTTTCTCGACAAGAGTCGAATGAAAATGCTTAAAGCAGTCTGTGGAGGCTCTCACTATGCAAAACCCTTGGTTTGTGGAGGTGAATAAGGTGTTCGAGGAAGAAGAGGAATGGGAAGAGGAAGACTGGGAAGAGGAAGAATGGGAAGAAGAAGAGTGGTGAAAACCCTAAAGGGTTTCACGTTTTCCTCGTTTTCTTTTTAACCCGAAAAGTTTTTAGCATCCAGTTAATCTGATTTTAAGGCTCATATTTATGGCTTGAAACACAATAATAACTTGGCAGTTGCTGGTAAGCATGACACGGGTAGCAGTACTGGATTCGGATAAGTGCAAGCCGAAACGTTGCGGAAGACAGTGCCAACGCTTTTGCCCAATGGTTAGAAGCCATATTGAGGCAATCCGCTTCGAAGACACGAAGCCACTAATTGTTGAGGCTTTATGCTCTGGATGTGGAATATGCGTGAAAAAGTGTCCCTTCAACGCCATATCAATAGTAAACCTCCCAGACGAGCTGGAAAAGGAGTGCAGCCACAGATTCGGACCGAACACCTTCAAGCTTTACAGGCTTCCCACACCTTCGCCGGGCACTGTTTTGGGGTTGCTGGGAAAAAATGGTATAGGAAAGACGACAACGCTGAAAATACTTTCTGGAGAGGTTAAACCCAACCTCGGGAATTATGAGAGTCCGCCCAGCTGGAGCGACATAATAAAGTATTTTAGAGGTTCAGTGCTGCAGGACTATTTCCAGCGGATGAGCGAGGGCAAACTAAAAGTTGTGCATAAACCCCAATATGTTGACAAAATTGCCAGGGCCGTTTCGGGCAGGGTGGGCGAACTCCTCAAAAAGGTGGATGAACGGGGCGTCCTTGAAGAAGTTGCCACGAGACTTGAGTTGAAGAACATTTGGGATAGGCCGCTTGAAGCCCTAAGCGGGGGCGAACTGCAAAGGGTGGCTGTAGCCGCTGCAATATGCCGGGAAGCCGACGTTTACCTTTTCGATGAGCCCTCCAGCTATCTTGACGTGAAACAGAGGCTTGAAGTAGCCAGAGCCATAAGAAGCCTAAAAAAGGAAGAAAAAATTGTTGTTGTAGCCGAACATGACCTAGCAATAATCGACTACCTATCAGACCAAATATGCATCTTCTACGGCGAGGCTGGCGTTTACGGAATAGTCTCCCACGTGCACGGCGTCAGGACTGGCATAAACATATATCTTCAAGGCTATATTCCAGACGAGAATATCCGCTTCAGAAAAGAAGCCATAATATTCCATGAAAAACCACCAACCATAAGCTTCGGCGCCGGCGAGACCCTTCTAAAATGGGATAGAGTGGAGAAAACCTACGAAGGCTTCAAGCTTGTCGCCCATCCCGGCGAAATAAGGAAAGGCGAAATCATAGGGATTCTTGGACCGAATGGCATTGGAAAAACAACCTTCGTTAAAATATTGGCTGGTTTGGAGAAAACCGATGACGGAAGAGAGTTCAAAGAGTTGACCGTGAGCTATAAGCCCCAGTATATTTCGGCGGAATATGAGGGAACAGTGCAAGAACTCTTGACAAGCATTGCAAAAGATGATTTCACATCAGGCTGGTATAAGGCTGAAATCCTCCAACCTTTGGGCATGACATCCCTTTTGGAGAGGAACATAGCCGAGCTCAGCGGGGGCGAACTGCAGAAGGTTGCCATAGCTGCGTGCCTATCCAGAAAGGCTGAGCTTTACCTTTTGGACGAGCCGAGCGCCTACTTGGACGTTGAGGAGAGGCTTAACATGGCGAGAACCATACGCCGAGTGGTCGAGGCGAGAAACGCCACAGCCTTCGTTGTTGAACACGATGTTGTCGCCCAAGACTTTATAGCAGACCGTTTAATGGTGTTCACAGGCGAGCCTGGAATAAGGGGGTTAGCCAACCCGCCTACAAGCCTAAGGGATGGGATGAACGCCTTCCTAAAGGAGATGAATGTAACCTTCAGAAGGGACCCCATCACCAAGAGACCACGGGTCAACAAGGAAGGCTCAAAACTGGATAAATATCAGAAGGAGATAGGCGAATACTATTATGTTAGGCACACAGCCACAACAGAAGAGGATTAGGCATGGCTGAAATTGGCGAAATAGAGCAAGTACTTCTAAAGGAAGCCGCTAAGGCTTTAAGGAACGCCCATGTGCTCTGGGGTTTCGGTGTTGGTGCAGCTGTTCTGGCTGAAGATGGGAAGATTTATGGCGGTTGCAATGTGGAAAGTTGGGTTTCGGGGCTAGGCATCTGCGCCGAGAGAAACGCCATAAACCACGCCATCTTACACGGGAACAAAAAGATTAGGGAAGTAGCCGTTGTAACGGATGCCGAAAACAAGGGTGAAATAAAACCTTGCGGTGCATGCCTCCAATATATTTCAGACTTTGCCGAAAGCCCCGAAATTAAAATTGTTATGGCAAAAGTTGAAAAAGCCAGAGTGCTGTTTGAAACGGTTAAGGTAAAGACGCTGAGGGAGCTTTTTCCAGAACCTTTTAGGAAATGAACCGTTCGCCCTAAAAGGCATAGTTAAATTAATGTGGATGCCGTGCATACATACGTTAAAGTGTTTCAGCTTATGAGGTGACTGGTGGAGGCTAGCGTGGCGCAAGTAACCTTCGAAGAGATAAGCGCATCCGACTTCTTCTATAGAAACCGCGACATAGCTGGATTCACAAACCCAACAAGGGCTATTTTCGCAGCTATCCGAGAACTTGTGGAAAACTCTTTGGACGCCGCTGAAAGCCTCAAAATCCCGCCTGAAATCTATGTAAGGCTTTCCTTCGAGGGCGAGGCAAGCAAGGAAACCCAAATTTACAAGTTGCGGGTTGAAGACAACGGATGTGGTGTCCCACCTAGGCATATTCCATCAGCCTTTGGACAAGTGCTTTTCGGTTCAAAGTATAAGCTGAAACAGCAGAGGGGAACCTTCGGCTTAGGCGGAAAAATGGCTATCCTATATGGGCAGATAACAACCCACCAGCCAGCCACAATAATCTCCAGCACTGGCATGTCGCATATTTACATGTACCGGCTTATGATTGACATCCAAAGGAACCGCCCAATAATCCTTGACAGAAAAGTGCTATTAAACAAGGAGGGTTGGCGAGGCACTATCGTCGAGTTCAGCCTTGAAGGCGACTATTTGAGGGCTATGCCAAAAATCCTAGAATATTTTAAGCAGACAGCCATGGTGAACCCCTACGCAAACCTCACTTTCGTAGACCCTAAGGGAAGGCTATACAAGTTTACTAGGGCAACCACTGTCATGCCAGACCCGCCCAAGGAGACTTTGCCCCACCCCTACGGCGTTGATGTGGAACTTCTCCAACGCTTAATACAGGTCACGCCCTACAACAACATGCTGGAGTTTTTGAAAAACCACTTCCACCGCGTTGGCGAAATAACAGCAAGAAAATTCCTAGAGTTCAGCGGCATAAGCCCCTCCAAAAACCCGAAGAAGCTATCCCACGAGGAAATTGTCCGGCTTATGCACATGCTGAAAAAGTTTAAGGAGTTTCTCCCGCCGGACGCAAGCTGTCTATCGCCCTTAGGCGAGGAACTGCTGAAAACGGGCGTATTAAAGGAGCTTAAACCAGAGTTTGTGGCTGTTCACCAGCGGAAGCCAGCCACTTATGCTGGGCATCCGTTCATTGTTGAGGTTGCAATAGCCTATGGAGGGGAAATTCCCCAGAAAGGCGGCTTCCTAATCTACCGCTTCGCCAACAAAATTCCGCTGCTTTACGATGAGGCAAGCGACGTTTCAGTCAAAGTCATAAATGACATGAATTGGCGGCGTTATAAGGTTACGCCAGACATGCCCATAGCCATAGTTGTCCACATATGCAGCACAAAAGTTCCCTACAAGACTGTTGGGAAAGAGTTCATCGCCGACAGACCAGAAGTTAGGCGGGAAATAGCCAACGGCTTAAGGGAGGTGGCACGCCAACTCCAACGCTTCTTAACGCGGAGAGAGCACGTGGACAGAGAACGAAAAAGGCTTGGGGTTTTCAGCAAGTACCTGCCAAGAATAGCCGAGTTTTCAACAAAGTTGGCTGGTAAGGATAAGCCCCCAGACATTGAGAAGCTTTTAAGGAGTGTGAGAAGGTTTGGAGCCGAAGGAGTATAAAAGCAGCATAATAGAAAGAAGAAAAGAGGTTTTATCAAGCCTCCAAAATTTTGGACTAAAAATCTACGAGCAGCTTGATAGAGGATATTTTCCATCCATTGATATGCCAAGCCGCTCCACAGAAAACATTTACTACGACCCAAAGTTTAGGCAGTTTATTTTAGGCGATAAACGTGTTAGGCGAAGCGCCCGCAACATCCGCCACCTAAAACCCTTCGCCCAACTTGTTTGGACCGCGCTCTTTTCCTATGAGCTGACAAGCCAGCGTAAAACATCCACCCTTAGAGACGTTTACTATTCTGCTCAAGCCTACGAAATGACCTTCAAAGACCAGCAAGAGTCCAACAACATCATAACCGACCTAGAAACGGTCTTAGGCTTTTCAAGGGAAGACTTTAACATTTTCCCAGAAGAACGTTCAGCAGTTTTCGGCGACCTAACCATACGCTACACGGTGCCCGGTTATGAGGGTAAAACCCTAAACTTGACGTCGCACCCGGACGGTGTCATGATTGGACCAGCCCTAACCTCAGCAGAATTCGTTAAAACCACAGCGGACAAAGTCATAGCCATAGAGAAAGGCGGCTTGTTCACCCGTTTCATTGAGGAGAACGTGCACAAAAAGTTCAACGCCCTACTGGTGCTTACGGCGGGACAAGCGCCTAGGGCAACCCGCCACTTCATTAGGAGACTAAACCGCGAGCTCGGATTGCCAGTCTACATCTTCACAGACGGAGACCCATGGGGAATGCACATAGCCATGGTCATAATTTCCGGTTCTGCGAACGCCGCCCACCTGAGGGACTTAACAACGCCAGACGCCAAATGGAGCGGCGTATGGGCAACAGATATTGTCAAGTACAAATTGCCCACAGACCCGTTGGACGAGATTGACATGAAGAGGCTTTACGAACTGCAGAAAGACCCACGTTACAAGGAGGACCCATTGTGGCAGAGGGAAATAAAAACCTTCATGAAGATTAAGCGGAAGGCGGAGCAAGAGGCCTTCAGCAGATACGGCTTAACCTACATTGTAGACGAGTATCTGCCGGCAAAACTCGAAGAGACAAAATAGGTCTTCTCGCGAGGGAGGGGAAATTTAAAATAACCCTTTTAATGCTTTATGCTAAAAGATACGCCACAAACAAGCGAGGCTGAAACATGAGTGAAGAAGGCGGTTTCGGAATAACAGCGGCAGAAAAATTCTTTGGACTAATCCTCGTAATTGTCGGAATCTTAGCCACATATTTCACCTTCACAAGTAGTAACGTGCTGAGCATCTATACCGGTTTTTTCGGTTTTTTAAGCATAGTCCTACTGGCACTTGGAATATTCCTTATAATTGCTAAGGCTGAATGAGCCTATCCTTGTAAAACAGCATTTATTTAAAGGAATGGTTTATTAGTTTGGTTTGTGGTTGCTGTCTGCCATCTGTTAGGGAAGATTTGCCATGTCACTTCGTCAGCCCATCGTTTGTGTTCTTGGGCATGTGGATACTGGCAAGACTCTTCTTTTAGATAAAATTCGAAAAACCAGTGTTCAAGCCCGCGAGGCTGGGGGGATAACCCAACACATTGGCGCAAGCTTCTTTCCAGTTGAAACCTTGAAGCAGATGATTGGTCCTTTGCTTTCGACTATTAAGGGCGAGATTGAGATTCCGGGTTTGCTGGTTATTGATACGCCGGGGCATGAGGCTTTTACGAATTTGCGGAAGAGGGGCGGCAGCGTAGCCGATATAGCCATCCTTGTAATTGATATTCTCCGCGGTTTTGAGGCTCAGACTTACGAGTGTATTGAGATTTTGAAGGCGCGGAAGACGCCTTTCCTTGTGGCTGCCAACAAGATTGACCGCATTCCAGGCTGGAACTCTTATCCGGACACACCCTTTCTGAAGGCTTACCAGCTTCAGGACAAGTATGTTCAGGAGGATTTGGACAACCGTCTATACGAGATTATTGGCACCTTTTCCCGTTTGGGTTTTAGGGCTGACCGTTTCGACCGCATAAAAGACTTCACGCGGACTGTGGCCATTGTGCCCACAAGTGCCAAAACAGGCGAGGGCATAACAGAGCTTTTGGCGGTTCTTGTTGGTTTGACGCAGCAGTATCTTAAGAAACGTTTGCAGACAACGGCTGGACCGGCAAAAGGCACTGTTTTAGAAGTTAAAGAGGAGCCCGGGCTTGGCTTGACGCTTAACACGATAATTTATGATGGAACACTGCGGAAAGACGACTTAATAGTTGTCGGCGGCAAGGAGAAGCCCATAACAACCCGTGTAAGGGCTATTCTGGTGCCAAAACCCCTGGATGAGATTAGAGATCCAAGGGACAAGTTTTCCTCTGTGGATTCTGTTTCCGCAGCCGCTGGGATTAAGATTGTGGCTCCAGACTTGGAAGGGGCCTTGGCTGGTGCACCCTTGTATGCTGTTGGGGATGGCGAAAACCCGGAAAAATATGTTAGGCTTGTCTCCGAAGAGATTGAGAAGATTAGGATTACAACGGATGTGGATGGCGTTGTTTTAAAGGCTGACACTTTGGGTTCTCTAGAGGCCATAGCTGAAAACCTAAAGCGGAACGGCGTGCCCATCCGTTTGGCGGATGTCGGCGATGTTTCAAAGAGGGATGTTACAGAGGCCGCCATAGTGAAGGAGCATGAGCCCTTCTACGGAGCCATTTTAGCCTTCAACGTTAAAGTTTTGCCAGACGCCGAGGAAGAGGCAAAAAACACTGGCGTCCAAATATTTAAGGAAAAAATTATCTACCATCTGATAGATAATTATCTTTCTTGGCTTAAAGCTCAAAGAGAAGCCAAAATTGAAGCTGAATTTGAAAAATTGGTCAAGCCTGGAAAAATCCAGATTTTGGAGGGTTACGTTTTCAGAAGAGCCAAACCCGCCATAGTTGGCGTGGAAGTCTTGGCTGGGAGAATAAAGCCTAAAACAATCCTAATAAGGGCTGAGGACGGCGAGGAGGTCGGGGAAATACAACAAATCCAAGAGAAGGGCAAAGCTTTGTCAGAAGCAAAGCAGGGCATGCAAGTGGCCATAAGCCTAGACAAGCCCATGGTTGGAAGGCACATTTTTGAGAAGGATATCCTCTATGTAAAGGTTCCAGAACAGCACGCTAAGGCTTTGCTGAAAAACTTTATGGACAAGCTTTTACCAGACGAGCAGGAAGCCCTAAACGAGTACGTCAGCCTAATGCGGAAGAAAATACCCTTCTGGGCCGCATAAATCCTTTATAGCGTTTTAGTCTTCACAATTTAAGAGACGGTCTATGGTTGCAAAGTTTTGGCGGAGCAAATGGTTCATTGCCCTACTGGTCGTTCTGGTTGCAGTTTCCCTCACTTTTATAGTGCTTAGGATAGACTATGGCCGAAGGGAAGATGAGGTTCTCGAATACTTTTCCAAGCAGGAGGGGATGCCGGACACCTTTGCAAGGCTTGAGGAGATTACGCCTCAAGGCTCTGTTGTGCTTTGCTGGTGGGATTACGGGAGGGCTGTTCGGGAATGGAGCCACAGAGAGGTCATAGAGGCTTACCCGTCAAGGGAAATATGGTACACGCTGGGCACCAGCAGAGACCCGTTGCACAGCTTTGAAGCCCAAATTTTCGGAAAATGGGGTTCCCATGAGAAAATTCGAGCCATAGCCACCATGTTTATGCTTCCAGAAGAACAATCCTTGCAGCTTATGAGGCAATATGATGTTTCATATGTTTTGGTTTTTGTTCCAGACGAGCTGCAAAAGTTTTATTGGATAGCCCATATAGCGGGCTACAATGCCTCAGACTACCTAGTTTACACAAACAACAATTATGAGCCCACACCCCTTGGCTGCCAAACAACACTTTTGAGGCTTATATTTGACGAGGAACTGCACCCAACCTACTTCACAAAGCTCTATGATAATGGCAAGGGCAAAATATACCGCGTCGACTACCCAAGCCCTTAAGACGCAGGTTTATGAGAGGATGTGTATGTTGCCTAATCGTACTTTTTTTAAGTGCTTTTGTGCTGCTTCTAGGCATTCTTTTGCTTGTTTTTGGCTTGTTGTTGGCAAGTCGTTCATGACGTAGCATGGATAAAACGCCAAGAGCGTGTAGGGGATTTCTGGGCTTATTTGGCTTATGAATTTGGCTATTTTTTCCACTTCTTCAGCGTCCACATAACCCGGCACGAGCAGTGTACTCGCCGTTAAGACTGGCAGTTCCGGACGTTTCGCATAGTATTTTTCGCCTATGAGGCGGAAGTTTTCTAGGGCTGGCTTGTTGGAGACTCCGCATAGGGCTATGGCTAGCGGTTCACTCCAAGCTTTTAAATCGAATTTTATGTTCCCTCCGCTTTTTAGGGCTAGTTCTGCGGCTTTCTCCGCCATTTTAGTGTTCATGTAGCCGTTGGTTTCCCAGCAAACCCGAAGTATCCGCTTTTCCTCTTCGGCTTTTTCTAGGGCTATGCGGCTTGTCTCCAACGAGTGCGGCATCTGCGGTGATGGGTCTCCTCCAAAATAGCATATACACGAAACCCGCTTGTCAAAAGCCTTCTGGGCTAGAGCTTCAGCGCTCATGACTGGCTTGTGTTTGGCTGAAAGGTTTCTGTAATGCCAGTTCTGGCAGAAGAGGCAGTCGTAACTGCACGCGCCGTAAAAAACAGCCAAATTATAGTAGCCATATTCTGGTTCTGGCTTGTAAGCATATTTCGGATAGCCATTTCCAGTGCATCCCGGACAAAACCACCAGCTAACACAGTTGGTTGGCAAACCATCATAATACCATTCCAAGACGCCTTTTTCTGCGGTGCCGCCGAAACGGACAAGGCGACTGCCAACATTCCAAACAAGCCCACAGAAACCGCTACCGCCAACACCTATAACACAGTTGTTGGCGCAAACACCACAGGGCAAGCCATCGCTGTCCCTAGGCGGTTCCGCTGGCAAACCATAAACAGAACGACTCTTCACATGCGCCTCCCTAGCGATTTCTAAGGCTTTTTCAGGCTTTTCCCTAATGCATTTTAGGCAAACGCCCAAACTCCCAGAAGTTAAGGGCGAATTTTCACCACAAACTCGACATTTACCCATGAGAGGCTCAAAAGAAAATATTGTGCAACCAGCCTAAAAATCTAGAGGGGGGAGGGCTAGAGAAAATAAAGCCTTGCCAAAAGCCATTTTCAGCCTAGCCCAAAAACTATAGAGGGGTAGTGTATTTGTGGCAGTCTATCAAGCACAAAAATGACTAGAGGGAGAGGATAGTCAATTTAGCAAAAACGCATAATCTAAATTGGCTGAAAACACCCCTTTCTAACCGCCGCCCACCGGCGGTATAATCGCCAAAACGTCGCCATCAGCCAATTCCGTCTTAAGCCCCTTAAGGGTTGAGGCGCTTCTCCCATTTATTAGGAATTGAAGGAAGCTCTTCACTTCGCCAGTCCTGCTGTCATAAACATATTCCACGAAGCCTTTCCCGTAACGTTCAGTCAATTTTCCAAGAACCTTCTCCACCGTGACGTCTTCGCCGTCTGGAAACTCCAGTGTTTCTTCGCGTTTGCCAGTGATTTCCCGAAGGGTGGTGAAGAAGCGCACTGAAACCTTCAAGGGCATTCACCATCAAAAGTGAATGCGGAAACAAATGGAAAAGCTTTTCCCACAGCAGAGGCCACTCTATAGGCAAAAACGGCAAAAGTGTATGTGTATTGGATGCACCCATAATACTTGTGATTGCTGTTGGGCTTGCAATGGACGCCTTCAGCGTCTCAATAGCCTACGGAATAACCACTAAAAGCAACGGAAAAACCAACGCCATCAAAATGGCTTCGTCCTTCGGCGCTTTCCAAGCCTTCATGCCAGTCTTAGGATGGCTCATAGGCGTTGAAATCCTAGAGCTTATAGCCGGCTTTGACCACTGGCTCGCATTCGGGCTCCTAACCCTAATCGGATGCAAAATGATATATGAAGCGACAAGCGTGGAACACCAACCAAAAGACAAAAGACTTGACCTTTACACGCTCCTAATATTGTCTGTTGCCACAAGCCTAGACGCCTTAGCAGTGGGCTTAAGCTTCGCCCTCCTAAAAGTCTCCATAACCATGCCAATAGCCATCATCGGCACAATAACCTTCACATTATCCTTCCTAGGCGCAACCATAGGAGACAAAATTGGAAATGCTCAATCAAGCAAAATTGAGGTTTTAGGCGGGCTAATCCTAATAGCCATAGGCGTAAAAATCCTCCTAGAGCATATGGCTTAAACCAAACATTTGTTGAGTTAACCAGCACTTCCTTTTGGAAAAGTTTATATTTTACCGCATTTTTGCTTAACCACGAAACCATTTTAACATTGATTGGAGGAAAGCTGTATGGCTTACTTAACAACAACAGCTTCAGGTCAGCCCGTCTTAATCCTAAAAGAGGGCACAGCCCGAAGCCGCGGTAGGGAAGCTCAAAGAAACAATATTATGGCTGCTCGCATCATAGGCGAAGTTTTAAAGACAACACTTGGTCCCCGCGGCATGGATAAGATGCTCATTGATAGTCTTGGCGACATAACAATAACCAATGACGGCGCCGCAATTCTAGACGAAATTGAAGTGGAGCACCCAGCCGCCAAAATGATGGTTGAAGTAGCCAAAACCCAAGACGACATGGTTGGCGACGGAACAACAACAGCCGTCGTCTTGGCTGGAGAGCTTCTGAAAAAGGCTGAGGAGCTTTTAGACCAGAACATCCACCCAACAATAATTGTTAGCGGCTATCGAAAGGCTGCCCAAAAGGCTGTTGAGGTTATAAACCGCATAGCCAAACCCGTAGACATCGAAGACCGTGAAACCCTCAGAAAAGTTGCTTTAACATCCATGGCGAGCAAAGCCGTCGGTCCAGCCAAAGAGCACTTGGCAGAAATCGCCATAGACGCCGTGAAACAAATCGTTGAGAAGAGAGGCGACCGGCTGGTTGCAGACATAGACAACATCCAAATAATAAAGAAGACCGGCAAGGGGCTCTTCGAATCCCAGCTTGTCAAAGGCGTGATAATAGACAAGGAAGTTGTCCACCCCGGAATGCCGAAGAAAATTGAAAACGCAAAAATCGCCTTGCTTGACTGCCCACTGGAAATTGAGAAGACAGAGTTCAGCGCCGAAATACGCATCCGCGACCCATCCCAGATGAAAGCCTTCCTAGACCAAGAAACCCAAATGCTGAAAGAGATGGTTGAAAAGATCAAGAGCGTAGGCGCCAACGTTGTCTTCTGCCAGAAAGGCATAGACGACATGGCACAGCACTTCCTAGCCAAGGAGGGCATACTTGCCGCAAGAAGAGTCAAACAATCAGACATGGAAAAGCTGGCAAGGGCCACTGGCGGCAGAATAGTCACAGACTTGGACGACTTGACACCACAAGACTTGGGCACAGCGGGCGTTGTTGAAGAGCGCAAAATAGGCGAAGACAAAATGATTTTCGTTGAGGACTGCAAGAACCCCCGCTCTGTGGGCATCCTCATAAGGGCTGGGCTTGAAAGGATGGTGGACGAAGCAGAACGCGCCATGACAGACGCCCTATCAGTGGTTTCAGACGTGATAGAACACAACAAAATAGTGGCTGGTGGCGGCGCAGTAGAAGTTGAAATAGCCAAAGAGCTTAGAGACTACGCTGCGAAGGTCGGCGGAAGAGAACAACTAGCCATAGAAGCCTTCGCAGACGCAATAGAAGTTATACCGCGGACGCTGGCTGAAAACGCTGGGCTAGAACCCATAGACATAATAGTCGAGCTTAGGGCTGCCCATGAAAAAACCGACGGCCACCCCATGGGCGTAAACGTTTTCACAGGAAAAGTCGAGGACATGTATGGCAATGGCGTTGTGGAACCAGCCATAGTCAAGGAGCAAGCAGTAAAATCCGCCACAGAATCAGCGTCAATGATACTCAGAATAGACGACGTCATAGCCGCGTCAAAGCCAAAGGAAGAGAAGGAGAAAGAAAAGCCTCCAAGCGAAGGCGAAAGCGAAGAATTCTAACAAAACACCCAAACCTTTTTCTAAAATCTCGCCTTTAAATTTAATCTTCCCGTAGAATCTGACAGAAACTAATAAAAGGCTGATTATGAAATTATAATTTTGAGGAACGGGAATGCTGAGGGATCGCTGGGTCAAATAAACTTCATTATAGCCCAGCGAATATTCCGTTTCCTCTTGAAGCATCTTATACAAACATTGGGTGTTTGAATATGGGGAATTGCTGGGTTTAAACCTCTGCCCAAACACTATGAACCTAGAAAAATTGAAAAGAAATGGCAGCAAAAATGGCTTAGAAACAAAGAATTCTACTTTAACAAAGCTGTCGGCACAAAGCCAATTTATGTGATTGATACTCCGCCCCCTTTCACCTCTGGCAGTTTGCACATTGGAAGGGCTTATGGATGTATTTTGAACGATATTACAGCGCGGTACAAGCGAATGTGTGGATACAATGTGTTGTTACCTCAGGGCTGGGATACGCAAGGCTTACCCACAGAGCTTGCAGTCCAAAGGCATATGGAAATTTCAACGGAGGATGTTAACAAGTTTAGGAGTGCTTGCAGAAAATGGACAAGGGAAAAGATTCGGCAGATGCGCCAAGCCATGCTCTTGCTGGGTTATACGCCAGACTGGTCTTTTGAATACAGAACAATGGACCGTGAATATCATAAAAAGGTTCAGCTTGCACTACTAAAACTTTATCAAATGGGAAGAATCTACCGCGCTAAACATCCTATCCACTGGTGTCCAAAGTGCAAAACAGCCCTAGCAAAAGCTGAGCTCGGCTATAAAAGAGAGGAAACAATTTTTGCATATATAAAGTTCAAGGCTGGCGAAAACTTCGTAGAAATTGCAACAACACGTCCCGAACTGCTTCACGCATGCGTTGCAGTGGCTTTCCACCCGGAAGACAGCAGATTTAAACATTTAATCGGAAAAGAGGCTTCAGTCCCTATCTACGGCAAAAAAGTGCCAATTATAATGGATGATTCGGTTGACCCAGACTTCGGCACAGGTTTGATGATGATATGCACTTTTGGAGACGAGCAAGACGTAAGAATTATTAAAAAGCATAATTTACCCACCGTTGATGCCGTTAACGAAGATGGCAAAATCATCAACAGCGGAAAATTTGATGAATTAACCATCGAAGAGGCGAGAAAAGCGGTTTTAAACGAGCTTGAAAAGGCTGGTTGTCTAACAAAGGCAATTAAAATAGACCATAATGTCTTAGTCCACATAGAACGCAGCGACTGCCAAACACCAGTGGAAATTCTCTCTAAGCCCCAATGGTTTATCCGCATAACTGACTTAAAACACCAAATTATTCGACTAGCGGATGAAATTGAATGGGTTCCAAAAGTGATGAAGAAACGCCTCATTGAGTGGGTGAAGGGACTTGAATGGGATTGGCTGTTTTCACGTCAAAGAACCTTTGGCACGCCTATCCCCTTTTGGTTCTGCGAGAAATGCAACTACATTATCGCCCCCACAGAAAGCGAACTACCAATAGATCCTGCAAAGCGAAAGTCTCCAGTTGATACATGTCCGAAATGCGGGAGCACAGCCATATCCGGTGCGAAAGATGTTTGTGACTGTTGGGTTGACAGCTCCATCACCCCCTTGGTTGTTGCTGGCTGGCCAGACAATCTGACATATTACCCCGCCGACCTTAGGCAGCAAGGCTCAGAGATCATACGGACATGGGCATTTTATTCGCTTGTTCAATGTTTCCTTCAAACCGGTCGAACACCGTTTAAGACTATACTTGTTAATGGGATGATACTCGGACCGGATGGACGGGCAATGCACAGCAGCCTAGGCAACGTTATAGAACCACTTGAAGTTGTCGAGAAGTATGGGGCTGACGCCTTAAGGCAAGCATTGTTAACATCCTCAATAGGTTCGGACTTTCCCTTTAACTGGAAGGATGTCAAATACTCATACAGCTTCACGCAAAAGCTATGGAACGCGTGTAGATTCGCCCAGCCACACCTAATTGAATATAAACGGATGGGAAGGAAACCCAAACTTTGCCTAATTGATAAGGGAATCCTAAGCCTGCTTCAAAAACTGGTGGAATCAGTGACTGAGAAAATGGGAAGATTCCAATATGACAAAGCTTTGCAGGAACTACAAAACTTCGTTTGGCACGAACTTTGCGACTATTACATAGAAGCAGCCAAAAGCAGACTCCACATTAAAGGCAAAAGCGAAAGAAAGCGTTCTGCACAATATGCTTTATACATAATTCTTGACACGGTTTTGCGGTTATATGCGCCATTTGCACCGCACATAACAGAAGAGATAAGCCACAACTTGTTCGGCGAATCCGTTCATGAAAGCTCATGGCCTGAGGCAAACCAAGATTTAATTAGCAGTGAGGGTGAGGAGGCATGGCTGCTTTTAAAGAGGGCAATGTCAAGTATCTGGAAGCTGAAGTCGCAAATGAAACTGCCGCTAAACGCGGAAATTCCAGAAGCAGTCATATGCTATAAAACCAAGATCGAAAGAAAACTGCTCATTAAAATTATGAGGGATGTAAAAGAAGCAGGAAAAATTCAACGCTTAAAATTAAAAAGTTCCGCAAATTAGATTTGCGTGATTGCCTATGCCAGTAATTTGCAGCAAGTGCCGCTCAGCTAATGCTGAAGTGCAAATCCCATATGCTAGGATGAATCTCTGCCCAAACTGCTTCATAGACTTTTATAGGGCTAAGGTACGGAAAACCGTTGAAGAATTCAAAATGTTCAGAGAAGACGATACTGTTGGGGTTGCAGTTTCAGGCGGTAAGGACAGTGCCGCGCTTCTGCATGTTTTGCGAGAGGCTTTTCCAAGGCTTAGGCTTAAGGCTTTACACATAAACTTGGGTATACCAGAATATTCAACCCACTGCCAAGAAAAGGTTGAAAGGCTCGCCAGCCTGCTGGACGTTGAACTTCATGTTTTCAGTCTTCCAGAAGAATTAGGCATAGGAATAGGCGATTTCAAAAAAACACCTTTTAAGAAGAGGCTTTGCTCCGCTTGTGGAACAATTAAGCGCCGAATTTTCGAGGAGCTTGCCGTCAAAACCAAGGTTCGGGTTTTGGCAACTGGGCATAATTTGGAGGATGTTGCAGGCGTGATGTTTAACAACTTCCTTTACGGGCGATGGGAACAATTTGTTAGGCTTAAGCCAGTTCTGCCACCCCTTGCTGAGGGCATGGCTTCAAAGGTTAAGCCTCTAATAAAATGTCCCGAAAACGAGAACTTGCTCTACTGCCTTTATGGCGAGATACCCTTCCGCGAAATCGACTGCCCCTTCGCAACTGGAACTGGCGTGCGGAAAAGAGCCAAGATTCTGGAGCTTCTGTCAAGGGACAACCCCTATTTTAGGCATCAGCTTCTAAACCGCTTCTTGGAAATCATACCACTCGTTGAAAATGTTGCGGAAAAGCCCGTGCTTGGCAAGTGCAAAGTTTGCGGCTTCCCCTCATCATGTGAAGTTTGCGCCTTCTGCAAACGCCTATCAATGGTTAAAGAAGCCATAAGCAAAGCTTAAGCCTCTAAAAAGAGGCATAATTATTTGTGAACGAAATTCCAGAACACCAACGCCTATATCTCGTGAAAAACCTTAGGGGAATAGTCTACCTTTCAAGAGGAGTTTCCCCAGAAAAAGAGCTGGAGTGGCTAAAAAGAAAGTTTAGGTACAGAGAACTTGGGGTTTCTGAAACCCTAAAGCTTGAATTAAAATGGAAGAAGCTTCTAACACTGCCAAAGATTGTGGAGAATCCAGCGTTAGACTCTCTTTTTCAAGCCTCCAGCTTTGTCTGTCCCCTCGTAATTTTGAAGGAAGACAGCCTAAAAGACTTCGAAAAAGCAGTCGTTGCCACTCTCAAAACAAGCGAAAGGCTTGGAGACAAAGACCTAAAATTCAACTTACGCCTTGTGAACTATGCCATAACAGACTTTTACACGAAATCCATTGAGCTTGCGCTAGAATCGGATTTGGCTGCGAGGAAAAGGCTTGCTGAAAAGGACTTGAAAAGGTTCTGGAGAATCCCAGAAAATGCCAGCGGAAAAACTTTGGTCGCCTACATAGACCCACTATTAATGGATAGCGGCACCATACAAAAACCAGTGTATATGAGCCTCGTCCCAAGCCTTATCCTCGACCTCGGCTAACGTATCGCCCTTATTTATTCAGAATCCGACTTTAAAATATGGAAAATTCATACTGGAAATTCATACAACTTAAGTCTCCCGGCACTAAAATGTCCTTTTAGAAAGAAGGATGCGAGGCCAGAAAAGTTTGGGAGAACAATACTACTGCATAATAGAGGTTAGAGTTCCAAGCGGATCAAAGGGGTGGCAGGAAACTGTCAACGGCAAAATGAAGCAGGTTTTGGAAAGGCTTAAGGCCAGCGTTGAGGAGCTAGGCGGCAAAGTTTACATTAGGTATTAATGCTGTAAAGCTGGCTATTGCAGAATTTGTTTTGCCGCTTCCCTGTAAACCTCAAAATCATGCCTACTATATAGGACAAGCACAACCTCTTCCAGCTTGTCCTCCTTCTCCAAGAACTCCCTAACCGTTTTTAGGGCAATCTTGCAAGCCTCCTCAATAGGGTATCCGTAGGCACCAGTGCTTATTGAGGGGAAGGCTATTGTTTTCAAGCCTTTTGAAACTGCAAGCGCCAACGAGTTGCGGTAGGCCTCCGCCAGAAGCTCCGGCTCTCCGCTTTTTCCTCCCCGCCAAATTGGCCCAACGGTGTGGATAACATACTTAGCCTTTAAGTTTCCGCCAGTTGTTATTACGGCCTTTCCAGTTGGGAGACCGTTGGGCCATTCAGTCGCCCTTATACGTTTGCATTCTTCAAGGATTTTGGGCCCGCCCTTTCTGTGGATGGCTCCGTCTACCCCACCGCCTCCCATGAGCGACGGGTTTGCAGCATTAACTATGGCGTCTGTTTCCATTTCAGTTATGTCCCCTTGGACTAGGCGTATTTTCGCCTTTCCAACCTGATATTCAATTTTCTCCGACACCGCCAACCCTCAATATTTTGTGATGGCTGGCTTGTGCTTTTAAACGTTTAAGCTTATCAGCAAGCACTGGCATACTCAGATAGCAAGAGAAGGAGGGCGTTAAAATGGATTATGACAGATTGGAAAACTTCATTTTCGAAAAGATGTCAAAAACCCATCTTCCGGGACTAAGCCTAGCAATAGTTGAGAAGGGCAGACTAGCCTACAGCAGGGGCTTCTGCTTTCGGGATTTGGAGTACGGCTTGAGGGCTACACCGGAAACATTGTACGGTGTCGGCTCGGTTACAAAGTCTTTTACAGCTTTGTCTATAATGCAGCTCGCGGAAAAGGGGAAATTAAGCCTCGACGACCCGGTTAGGAAGTATATTCCCCAGCTAAAGTTGGAGCTTGAGGGCGGAGAACCCGTGAGGATATGGCATTTGCTTTGTCATGCTTCTGGCATACCGGCGCTGGCCTATGCTGAAGGCTTAATCCGATATGTGACTGGTGCTGGTGGAAAATGGGTGCCTATTGCAAGTGCCGAAGACCTTTTCGCCTTCATGAGGGATGCAAACCAGTGGGTTTTAGCAAAGCCGGGTGAAAGGTGGTTCTACCTGAATGAGGGCTACGTTATTTTAGGCTATATTATTGAGAAAGTTTCTGGCTTAGGCTATGACATGTACGTTAAAGAGAACATTCTCAAACCATTGAAGATGGATAGAAGCTTCTTCCGCAAGGAGGACGTCGAGGCGGATGCTAACGTTGCAACGCCATACATCATCACACGAGATGGAGAACCCAAAAAGTCAGTGTTTCCCTATGGGATTTATGCGGACGGTGGACTGATAAGTAACGTGATTGACTTGGCGCACTACATTATCATGTACCTTAACAGAGGAAAATATGACGGAAACACATTGGCTTCTTCCAAATCCATTGAGGAGATGGAGAAACCACGGGTTACGGTGCCTCTTCAAGTTTTCGGCGGAGAATCCTACGGCTATGGATTAAGCATAATCCCCAACTTCTTCGGCTACAAACTTGTCGGGCATGGGGGTTCTGTGCTTGTTTATACGGCTTACATGGGCTATATTCCAGAAAAACGGGTTGGAGTGGCGCTGCTGGCTAATGGTAGCGGTTATCCGCTGTCTCAGATGGGTTTGTTTGCGCTTGCTCTATTGCTGGACAAAAACCCTGACGAGCTTCCCTTCATTAAATATGAGAAAACCTACGAACTGCTAAGTGGATTATACGAGACTTATAAGGGGACAATGGACGCTAGAGTCGTGCCTAAGGGCGGTCTTCTCCAAATAGAAATCTGCGACAAATACACAGACATGGTAATACCATTAATCCCAGAAGATATTGAAGGCAACGTGAAAAGGTTTTATGCCGTACAAGCTGGCGGAAAGCTTCCAGTGGAATTTATTGCCGAAGGCGACCGTGTTGAATTGATTTATGAGCGTTATAGGCTGAAGAAGGTGGGCAACCTACCACAATAAAGCTGAAAGAATGAACCATAAGCCGAAAACTACCAGAACAGCGAAGCAGAAGAGGAAAACAACTGTGAAAACCTTTTCATTCCAGAAGCGCCTTGACTTGAAAACTGTTACGGAAACGAAGGTGTCCCATGCTAGGTCGCATAGCCAATGTACAATGGCGAAAGCCAACAATCCCGCAACGCCGAATGTGGAGGCTTGCAGAATGAGGGCTGCGCCGACTGTTGCCCACCAAAAGAAAAAGTATGGGTTTGCACTGGTTGCAACTAAACCCGCAATGAGGGAGGCATGTCCGGAATGGCTTGCCTCTGCAATGGCTTCCCTCCTTGTTTTAAAGGTTTGGAAGCCCATGTAAATCATCACTGCTCCGCCAACAAAGCCTATAATCTTTTGCACAAGGGTGGAGGCGAAAAACCATGAAAGCCCAAAATATAGGAGAAGAATTAGCGGGAACTCAACAGCCCCGTGTCCTAGGGCTATTAAGATGCCAGCGCTCTTGCTTTTATAACCCTTAGCTATTGTTACGGCGAATACTGGTCCGGGCATCATAACTCCTGAGAGGGATATGAAAACCACAGAAGTCAAGAAAAGGTAAAAGTCTGTTATGGGTTCCATGCCTGCAACCTTTAGGCTGAGAGAATTTTTTCTCCTGCCGTTTTTATTCCGCTCCCAAGACTAACATTGTATCCGAGACGCTTTAGCGTTGTTTCTATGGCGGCTATTGTGGCGGCTATGTCATTTTGACTTACGTTACCCATGTGTCCAACCCGGAAGCCTTTCCCCTTTAAGGGTCCAAGGGTTGAGGCGACAACTATTCCGCGATTCTTCATTTCGGTTCTGAACTGGTTGTCGTCTATGCCTTCTGGATAGTAAATGGCGGTGACGGTGTCCGCCTCGTACCCCTCTTCAGCCACGATTTTAAGGTTTAAGGTTTTCATGGCGGCTCTAAAAGCCTCAGCCAAAACATGATGCCTTCTAAAACGGTTTTCTAATCCCTCATCAAGCACAAGTTTCAAGGCTTCATGCAGAGCGTAAATCATGTTCACGGGTGGGGTTGCAAAATACTTGGTTGGGTCTCGCATAACTGGAAGCCAGTTCTTGAAGCTGCCATACCACGAGCCGACGGGTGTTTTCCGCTTTTCCAAATATTCTAAGGTTTTTGGGCTAACAGCAACCAACGCCAAGCCAGGCGGAACACCTATACATTTCTGCGAGCCGGAAACACAAACGTCTATGCCCCAGTCGTCCACGCGGACTTCCATTCCGCCAAGCGAGCAAACAGTGTCAACTATGTAGAAGGCTTCGCTGTGCTTCCGCACTATTTCACCTATCTCCTTGATTGGATTTGCCACACCAGTTGAAGTTTCCACATGAGTAACAGTAACAGCCTTAAAACCACCCTCCTCCAACGCCTCCTTGACTTGTTCTGGCTTTACAGCCCTACCATACGGCACCTCTAAAACGCGGGGAACCGCACCATAAACCTTGCACATTTCAACAAAATACTGCCCAAAAAACCCTGAAACAGCATTAAGCACTTTATCGCCGGGCTCTACAATGTTGGCTACTGCCATCTCTAGGGCTAGAGTTCCAGAACCAGCCACCACAAAAACGTCACTGTCAGTCATAAAGACTTTTTTCAAGCTGTTTAGGGCTTCTTTGAATATGCTTGCGAATTCTTGGCTTGTGTGCGACAAGAGAGGCTTGCACATGGCTCGCAAAACTGAAGGAGCCACATTTGTTGGACCGGGAATCATGAGAAGCTCTCTTTCAAACATGCGCTTCTCTCCATTTCATCCTTGAATGCTGAATTTTAGACGTCCAACCTTTATAAATGCTAAATCTTCTAAACTCTGGAAAAGGTGGACGCCATCATGAGCGTTGAATACATCAATGAAGTTCCAGCCGAAAAATACTCGGTGCTAGGCTTGAAACGCGAGGATTTCCTATGGCTTTTAAGGAAGATGTGTGAAATGCGAAAATTTGAGGAGCGGGTTGAAAAGCTGTTTTTTGAGGGTCAGCTTATTGGTCCATGTCACCTATATCTGGGACAGGAGGCTGTTGCTGCTGGCATTGTCAAGGCTTTGGACAAGGAGGACTTCATAATCTCCACTTATCGGGGGCATGGTCACGCCATAGCCCGCGATGTCCCATTGGAGGCTTTGATGGCTGAATTGTTTGGCAGAAAAACTGGCACTTGTAAGGGCTTGGGCGGTTCTATGCATTCAGCCATGAGCGTGGAGCATAACATATTGCTTGCTTCGGCGATTGTTGGCGGAGGAATACCCATAGCCGTGGGCGTAGGATTAGCCCTACAATATCGGAGGAGCAGCAGAATTGTGGCTGTCCTCTTTGGTGACGGCGCCGTAAACACTGGCGCTTTCCATGAAGCCTTAAACTTGGCTGCTGTTTGGAAGCTTCCAGTCTTGTTCGTTTGCGAGAACAACTTTTACGCCTTTTCAGTTCCCCACCAAAAGTCTTTTGCCGGAGAGAGCATAGCTGCACGCGCTTCTGCATATGGAGTAAAAGCCTATTTGGCTGATGGAAACGACGTTATAGCCGTCTACACAAGCGGAAAAGCCGCCATCACCCATATCCGAAGCGGCAATGGTCCAGCCTTCATAGAATGCAGAACATACCGAAAAAAGGGACACGGCGTCTATGACAAGGCGGAATACAGACCCAAAGAAGAGGTTCAAGAGTGGATGAAAAAAGACCCAATAGAAAGGTTTGCCAACAACCTTATGCAGCTTGGAATAATAACAAGAGGGGATTTTGAAGCCTTAAACACCGAAATAGAAAAGGCTTTAGATGCTTGTGTGGAAAAGGCTAAGGCTGCACCATACCTAGATTTCGACGAGCTTTGGAAAATTGTCTATGCCGAAGAGGTGGCTCGTTATGGTTAGGGAGATAAGCTATGCTGAAGCCCTAAACGAGGCGCTGCGGGAAGAGATGGAACGCGACGACCGTGTAATAGTCTTCGGCGAAGACGTAGGCGTATTCGGAGGAGTCTACAAAGTCACAAAGGGACTGCTGGAAAAATTTGGACCGGAAAGGGTTAGGGACACGCCCATATCAGAAGCCGCCATTGTTGGCGCAGCCATAGGTGCCGCCCTCGCCGGATTAAGACCAGTTGCGGAAATAATGTATATGGACTTCATAACAATAGCCATGGACCAGCTGGTTACCCACGCGGCAAAAATTAGGTTTATGAGCGGTGGGCAGGTCAGCCTCCCAATGGTTGTCCGAACTCAGTATAGTCTTGGAAGGGTTCACGGTTGTCAGCACAGCCAGTTTTTGGCTTCATGGTTCCTAAACGTTCCCGGATTGAAAGTGGTGCTTCCCGGAACTCCAAAAGATGCTAAGGGTTTGTTGAAATCTGCCATAAGAAGCGATGACCCGGTGCTGTTTGTGGAGTCCGGTGTGCTTTACGGTTGGAAGGGTCCGGTTCCAGAGGGTGAATACCTTATTCCGATTGGTAAGGCTGATGTTAAGCGGAAGGGTTCAGACTTAACGATTGTGGCTTTTTCTAGAACCGTTAGGGAGGCTTTAGCCGCTGCGGATACGCTTGCGGCCGAAGGCGTAGACGCTGAGGTTGTGGATTTAATGACCCTTAACCCCATGGACGTGAAAACCTTGGTGAATTCGGTTAAGAAGACGAATAGGCTTTTGGTTGCAGATGACAGCACAAAGACTGGTGGGATTTCAGCCGAAATAATAAGCCGCATTGTGGAGGAAGCCTTCGACTATTTAGACGCGCCGCCAGTCCGAGTGAACTCGCCAGATCTTCCAGTCCCCTTTGCCCAGCCACTGGAAAACCAGTATTTGGTTAATGCTGATAAGCTATGTGAGGCGGCGAGGAGGCTGATGGGCTAATGCCCTTCGTTGTTTTCCCAAGAGTCGACCCAGTAATGACTGAAGGCATAATCGCCGAATGGCTAAAAAGGGAAGGCGACACGGTTCAAGTGGACGAGGTTATAGCCATAGCTGAAGGCGAGAAAACCACTTTTGAGGTGCGCTCGCCATACAGTGGACGAATAGCGAAAATATTGTGCAAGGCCGGCGAAGTCGTCAAGGTTGGGCAACCCATATGCCAAATTGAAGGAGAAGAGGAGAAAGCTCCAACAGTGGCTGTTGAGGTAAAGGCTTCCCCGCTAGCCAAGAAGCTGGCAGCCCAGCTTGGCATACCCCTACAAGAGGTTAGGGGTACTGGACCGGATGGGCGAATAACTAAGGAGGATGTTCTGCTGGTGGCTCGGGAAAGGGGCATAGCCATTCCAGAGGCTGAGGCGGAAGTTGAGGTTGAGGCTGTTAAGCGCAGAGTACCCTTCGCTGGCATAAGAAAAGCCATTACACAGAGGCTGAGTGCCGGTTTCCACCAGGCTTTGCCAGTCGTCCTAACAACAAAGTTTGCCGCAGACGAGCTTGTCAAGCATAGGGAGAAGACTGGTGGTTCTTTCACGGCTTATGCCGTTAAGGCTGTTGCCCTAGCCCTCCAAAAGCACAAAAATCTAAACGTGACACTGGAGGGTGGAGAACTTGTCTATCATGAGGAGGTTAATATTGCTGTGGCCGTGGATACGCCTAAAGGCCTAATGGCTCCAGTCTTAAGGGGCGCTGACAAGCTTTCCATCCAAGAATTAACCAGACGAATCAACGATTTTCAAGAGAAGGGATTGCGGGGCGAAATAACCCTTGAGGAGCAGTCAGACCACAGCTTTACTGTGACGAATCTTGGAGCGCTGGGAATACAGTATTTTACGCCGATAATTAATCCGCCAGACCCGGCGATACTGGCCGTTGGGAGCATAGAAACCGAACCATACATAACGGAGGATGGACGCGTGGAACCGCGGAAGGTTGGCCATCTAACCCTAGTCTTTGACCATAGGGTTGTTGACGGTGCACCAGCGGCAAAATTCCTAGCCACCATCAAGGAGTTTTTGGAAAATCCCGAAAATATGGAAAAAGCCAGCGCTTAGGCTGTTTTTATCCACTGTTTCTGCACTTCAACTATTTCGCTACTGTTTTTGGCTTTTGCGTAGCTTTCAAGCATCTCCTTGTTCAGTTCTATGAAGGTGTGCCCCCACTTGAATATGGACAGAAGCCTAAGGGCTTCTTGGCGGTATCCAGCTATGTAGAGGGCTGCCGCTAGGGCTTCAGCCGTGCTAAGCTTTGTGGGACATCCAAAATTGACTGGATTTCCAGCAATTAGGTATGGTAGGCACCTTGATGTGCCCCTCACGTTTTTTAGTAGGGGTTTTTCTGCGCGTTCCCAGCTGAAGTCTAGGGCTGCCAAACCAAAATTTGCTATGCGTTCCTTGTCTGATGGTGAGAAGGCCCTTTTCGAGTAGGGGTTTAGGACGACGGCTCTTCTTGGCAAGTGTTTTATTTGGTGCACAAGCTGTATTAGCCCGTGGCGTTTAAGTTTTAGGGCTGTGCACTTTTTGGGGTCGCATTGCCCAGCATGGTAGACAACTATTCTAATTGGCTTTTGCTGCACTAGGCTTTTGCACCTTCAAGTGGCTCATCGGGTTGTCCAAAACCTTCGGAATCCAATCTAGAAGGTCTGAAGCCACCATGTGGTAGCCCTTCTCCTCAAAAACAAAGTCTCCAGCAGCACCATTAACAAAGGCTCCGGCAACCGCCGCCTCAAAAGGGTCTGAGCCTTGCGCCAAGAAAGCTCCCACAATTCCAGAAAGCACGTCTCCAGTCCCGCCAACAGTCATGCCTGGGTTTCCAGTAAAATTGAGTTTGAAGTGTTTTTCGTCAGCTATTATGTCCACTGCGCCTTTGAGAAGTAGCACTGCGCCAAGTTCGGCTGCTGTTTTCTGCGCTTCCAACGCTTTTTCCTTCAAATTTTCTGGCAAAGTTTTCCCGGTTAGTATGGCGTATTCTCCAGCGTGAGGCGTTAAAACCGCTGGCACGTTCAGCCTTTTCTTAAATTCTGCGAAAGCTTTCAAGCCATCCGCATCCAGCAATAGGGACTTTTCAGCTTCTTCAACAGCCTCTATTAAAGCCTTTACAGCGGCTCTTGTTTCAGCGTGAAGCCCCAATCCCGGACCGATGACAACGGCATCCGCCTTTTCCACAAGGGTTTTTAGGGCTGGAATGTTTCCCATGTTCAAGTGGTCTCCGTCAAGCTTTATTGTTATAAGGTCTGGCGTCATGGCGGCGATGTCGTGGGCTGTTTTGCTCGGCGCGGCAACATAAGCCAAATCAACGCCTGTTCTGAGGGCTGCAAGTGCCACTAGGGCGGGGGCGCCTGAGAAGGTTTCGCTTCCGCCAACCACAAGCAGTCTGCCAAAATCTCCCTTATGGGACTCGGGAGCACGCTGTTTTAAGACGAGGCTGACGTCTCCCGGACCAGCATAGTTCTCAAGTTCCTTTGGCAAGCCTATATCCCTAACCAGCAGTTCGCCAACGTAATCTCTGGCTTTCTCCAAGCCCACTTTAGCCTTGTAAAAGGTTATTGTTAGATTTGCCTTCACAGCGGTTCCTAAGATTTCTCCCGTGTCTGAGTCTACGCCCGTGGGCACGTCAACAGCCACTTTAAAAGCGTTTAACATGTTAATTTTCTCAACGAGTTGTTGTATTGGTGGTTTCAATCTGCCCTTTGTTCCCGTTCCGAGCAGTGCGTCCACAACCACGTCTGCTTCTATGTTTGGCATTAATGCGCTGTCGTAAACCTCGTGGATGGCGACGCTTTCCCTTAGGAACTGTAAAGCCTTCCAGTTCTCCAGTGCCGCCTTGTGGGAGATTTCCTTTGCTTTTCCAGCTAGGATGACGGTAACCTTAAAGCCCATGGTGGACAGATGCCTTGCAGCGACAAAGCCGTCTCCGCCGTTGCCGCCTAAACCGCAGAAAACCGCCACCTTCTTGTCTGGCGCGAATCTTTTGGCTATTTCTTGGGCTACGTTTCGCCCAGCATTTTCCATAAGTTGAAGCAGTGAAACCCCAAAATATTCGGCGTTTAACTCTACAGCCCGCATCTCACGGCTGGTAACGCATTCGTTTATAACATTTACAGCAGTCATGTCTCGAACCTAACACCTAATATTACGCACTAAGGATAAGAATATTTTTGAAACAACTTCAAAACCGCCCATTTCTAACAACAAAATATTTTAATGGATTAGGGGATAGACAATATTGCGAGGAGGTTTAAATGCCGAAAGCATTTGTCCTAATCAACACGGAGATAGGCTCAGAAGCAGATGTCCTAAAAGACCTGAGAAAAATTGAAGGCGTCGAGGAGGCTTACTCTGTTTACGGCGTCTACGACATAATTGCAAAAGTAAGCGCAGAATCAATGGACAAGCTTAAGGAGATTGTCACTTGGCGCATCCGGAGACTGGACAAGGTTAGGTCAACACTAACAATGATAATAGTTGAGGAATCATCAAAGTAGCCTATTTCTCCTCCCTTTTATTTTCAAAACGCAAGCACACCATTTTTAAGCCTTTAGAGAGTAATGCTTGTAGGCGCGTAAATGGCTCTCCAGTACATGCATATAGGCTTTGACGACACAGACTCGCCGAGAAAGGGATGCACAACCTACATTGCGGCACTTTTAGTGGAGAAACTGCAAAAATTAGGCGTAAAATTCACTGATTATCCAAACCTTGTTAGGCTAAACCCAAACGTACCATGGAAAACAAGAGGCAATGGGGCGCTCTGCCTAAGAATAAAATGCGAAGAAAGCCTCGTTGACATAATTAAGGAAACCGTAATAGAAACCGTTGAGGAAAACTCCGAACTAGACTATAAGGGAACGGAACCCGGAATAGTCTTCTTACCATGGGCGAAAATTCCAATGGAAGTTAAAGCCTTTGCGAGAAACGCCATAACAGGCATTGTGAACATGAAAACAGCCCTAAAACTTCTAAAGCGTTTCAAAGCCGAAGCGGTAGGCTTCAAAAATGGACGTGGGATAATTGGCGGTTTAGCCGCCGTAGGTGAAAACCTCTCGGGAGACCACACTTTTGAAGTTATTGCATATCGCGTTCCGGAAAATTATGGCTTGAAAAGAAAGATAGATATGGCTTCTGTTTTGGAGATGGATAAGGCAACAAGCCCACAAACTTTTAACAACGTTGACCCAGAAACCGGCAGAATCCTTATAACGCCCCGCGGACCAGACCCAATCCTTTTCGGGATAAGGGGAGAAACTCCAGAAATTGTCAAGAAGGCTTTTGAAATGGTTAAACCCCTCGAGCCTGTGGAGCGTTGGGTAATCTTCCGCACAAATCATGGCACCGATGCCCACTTAAAACGGGTCAAAAAGCTAAGCGAGGTAAAACCCTATCATCCAGTGATAGCTAGGGGAACAGTGGCGTCAAATCCAAGAATAATTCCAAGAAGACATGTCATTTTCCAAATTAAAGACGACAGCGCCTGCATTGACTGTGCTGCATACGAGCCCACTGGCGCTTTAAGAAAAGTGGCGAGCAAGCTTATGGCTGGCGATTTTGTGGAGGTTTATGGCGGCGTCCGCCCACCATCCAAGAACCGTCCACTAACGATAAACCTTGAAAAGCTGCGGTTGTTGAGGCTTGCGCCAAAAATTGTCTTCCAGAACCCCCTCTGCCCGCATTGTGGTAAACGTTTGAAATCCATGGGGAAGGGTAAAGGCTTCAAGTGTGAAAAATGTGGAAAACGCTACACTGGCCTAGGAAAGGTTGCTGTTAGGGTTAAGCGTGAAGTTCAGAGGGGGCTGTATATCACTTCACCTCGTTCCCAGAGGCATCTGACTAAGCCTTTCATCCGCTATGGAATGGAAAAGCGCCACGCATCTGTTGGCGAATTGATTGACGGTTGGCATTATCCTTGAAGGCTCTGTTAGTTTTAGCCCTCTTTAACCTTGAAGATTTCGCACAGCAGCCTATAAAGCTCCTCTCCTCCTTCAACCCTTGAAAACATTTCCTTCTCAGCCCTCAGTACGCGCCCAACAGCTTGGTATGTTTGCCTCCACTCCAGCTCCTTCCACATCATCTTATAGTTTTTCAGCTCAATCCAAGCCCTAAAAATTAAAACGACGAACATGCCAACCGTCAAAATGAGATTCAATATGTATATTTCAAGAATGTCCAATCTCATGCACCTCCACTCAAGCCTAATTTTAATAGTCTGCTGAAAAGTTAATAAGAATAAACTATAAGCAGTTAAATAGGCATACAAATAACGTCCGAGGAGAATCAATGAGTGAAGTTTTACCTTCAATGGTTTTCCAACTTGGTGTAGGTGGAATTGGCGGCTTTATTGCAGGTTTAATACTCAAAAAGATAGGGCGACTTGTGTTGCTATTTATGGCGCTTGTTGCGGTCATTCTATACCTGGGCTTGAAAGGCTTCATAAGCGTGAGCATAAACTATGATGCGCTTTTAAAGGCCGTTAACGATTTCATAGGTTGGGCTAGTTCTGAATTGTCTTGGCTAACCAACTTTATAGCTTTAATACCTTTCCTTGGAAGCTTCATTGTTGGATTTTCGTTAGGCTTCAAGCTTGGATAGCAAAATAGTTTAAATGGGAGATTCATGTTAATCCATTGAAAACCCTAAAGTCGGAAATCTTGTCTGAGGCGTTTGAAATTGGAGAGGTTTCCAGCTGAAGAGTATGCTCTCCCCTTCTTTAAAGATTTAGGCTACGTTAGGAGGCTTTGCCCGAAATGTAACACTTATTTTTGGACGTTGAATTCTGAACAGAAGACCTGTGGTGAAGCTAGACCTGAAGGTTGTGCCAACTATACCTTCATTGGAAATCCGCCTACAAAGCGAAGCTACAGCCTTCGAGAGATGCGCGAAACTTTTCTATCCTTTTTTGAAAAGCGGGGGCACACGCGGATAAAGCCCTATCCAGTTGTGGCGAGGTGGCGGGACGACATATACTTGACGCATGCAAGCATAATTGATTTTCAGCCCTACGTCACTGAGGGGATTGCTCCACCTCCGGCGAACCCCCTTGTTATCGCTCAGCCTTGCATCCGCCTTGTGGACATAACCAATACCGGTCCAACCTTTGGCAAGTATGTTACAATTTTTGAGATGGGTGGGCATCACGCCTTTAACTATCCGGATAAGGAGGTTTACTGGAAGGACCAGACTGTTCGCTATCATGACGAGTTCATACGGGAGTTGGGCATAAAACCAGAAGAAGTAACCTACAAGGAGGAGGTTTGGTCTGGAGGCGGGAATGCTGGCCCATGCCTCGAATGTATTGTCCGTGGTTTGGAGGTTGCCACACTGGTTTTTATGCAGTACAAGGTTGTCGGCGACCAGTTTGTTAGGTTGCCCATACGCACAGTTGACACTGGTTATGGTATAGACCGCTACACGTGGCTTTCGCAAGGTTCTGTAAGTGCTTTTCACGCCATTTACGGCGAATTGCTCGATAAAGTCTTCCAAATGGCTGGAGTAAACGTTGATTATGGTTTGCTGGAGAAGGTTGCAAAGTTTTCAGCCCTAATGAGTCTAGACAAGACTGTTGGTAGGGTTGAGGCTAGGCGTAAAATAGCTGAAGCCGTTGGGGTGGACGCCAAAAAGCTGGATGATGTTTTGCTTCCAGTTGAGAATGCTTTTGCGGTTACAGACCACACAAAATGTTTGACTTTCATTCTCTCCGAGGGGGTTGTTCCATCCAACATTCAGGAGGGTTATTTGGCTAGGCTTATTTTCCGCAGAATCTACCGCCTACTACGAATGCTGGGCATCCCGGATAGGCTTTACGACATTTTTGATTTGCAAATCAACTATTGGTCTTCGGACTATCCGCACATTAGGGAGATGCGAAATGAAATAATGGAGATTTTGACGGTGGAGGAGGAGAAATATAAGGAGACCATCACTCGCGGCGAGCGCCTAATAAGGAGGCTTGCCAGCGAGCTTAAGGCTAAAGGTGTTAGGCATGTTCCAGTTGAAGTTATGACGGAGCTTTATGACTCTCATGGTGTCCCACCAGAAATTGTTAAAGAGGTGGCTGAAGGCGAGGGTTTGGAGGCGCCAGTCCCAGAGAACTTCTATGCTTTGATTGCTGAGAGGCATATGCAAACTCAGAAGCCAACTGAGGAGGGGGCTAAGGCTGAAAAGTGGCTTGAGGATGAGGTGGCTGGTCTTCCAGAAACAGAGGCGCTTTACTATAAGGACCAGTATATGCGAGAGTTTGAGGCTAAAGTTTTAAGGGTTGTTGGCGGCGAATACGTCGTCCTCGATAGGACATGCTTCTACCCGGAAGGTGGTGGGCAACCATCAGACACTGGTTGGCTAATTTTTGACGGCGGGAAGGTTGAAGTTTTAGACGTGCAGAAGGTTGGCAGGGTTATCGTCCACAAGGTTGGCGGCAAGAAAGCCCCAAGGGAAGGCGCCACCATTAAAGGCGTCATTAACTGGGATAGGCGCTACGCCCTTATGAAGGCGCATACGGCCACCCACCTTGTTAATGGTGCAGCACGGCGTGTTTTGGGACAGCATGTTTGGCAGTTCGGCACACAAAAGGGTGTTGAAAGCTCAAGGCTTGACATATCCCATTACCGTAGACTAACACGCGAGGAAGTGCAAAAGATAGAGGCTTTAGCCAACGAGGCGGTTTTTAGGGGCATACCAGTTGAGACTATGTGGCTTCCAAGGTCAGAAGCTGAAAGCCAATACGGTTTTAGGCTTTACCAGGGCGGGGCTGTTCCGGGCAAGGATATCCGTGTTGTGAAGGTTGGGGACTGGGAGGTTGAGGCTTGCGCTGGAACCCATGTTCGGAACACTGGTGAGATAGGATTCATAAAAATAATCCATTCGGAGAGGATTCAGGATGGTGTTGAAAGGCTTGTTTATGCTGTCGGGATTCAGGCCTTAAGGGCTGTGCAGAAGAATGAGGAGCTTCTTTGGCGGGTTTCAGAAATCCTTAACGCTCCGCTGGAAAAGCTGGATAAAACTGCGGAAAAGCTTGTTAAGGAACTGAAGGAGGTGAAGGCGGAGAGAAGGAAGCTTGTGGAGAAGCTGGCTAAACAGGCTGTTGTGGGTGTTGGAGTCGGAAAAGGCGTTGAGGTGGTTCGCGAAATAGGCGGCGTTAGGCTTTTTACCCGAGATTTTAGGGATGAGATAAACGTTGACGTGATGGTTCAGACGGCAAACGAAATAGTGAGGAAGGATGATGCGGCTGTTGCCGTGTTTTATGGTTCTGATGGCAAGACTGCGCGGATTATGGTTATGGCTGGGAAGAAGGCTGTTGAGAAGGGTGTGAATGCGGCTGAAATAGTTCGGGAAGCGTCTGCAATAGTAGGCGGTGGAGGGGGTGGAAGACCAAACTTTGCCCAAGGCGGAGGAACACGCCCAGAAAAGCTTAAAGAGGCTCTTGAAAAGGTTGAGGAGGTTTTGCGGAAACAAGTTGGCGGCTAACTCCAGTTTTTGTTCTAGAAAATAGCTCTAAAAGAAAACTTCAGAAGGCATTTAAACCAAGTCTGTCAAATTTGTAAGTACGCTGGGGGTCACATCCTACGAAAGCTTCCGTTGCAATGATTCTTGAACTCCTTGAGGATGGAGAGTGGCACTCATCCGAGGAAATAAGGCAGAAAACAAAACTTAGCCGCCGAGACTTTAAGAAAGCGCTAGAATTTCTCATCAAATATGAATTTCTAATTGTAGATGAGAGGGGCGAAAGGGTGAGGCTTAGCGACATCTTCCTAAAAACTTTACTCCATAAGTCCCTGTAAACCCCTGTAGGTTTCTAGGAAGTATTCGCCTTTCTCTGTGGTCTTAAACAAGCTTGCGTTGTTACCATTGTCTTCAATGGCGCTTATGAGGCCCCTTTTTAGGAGAAGGTTCAAGTAGCTTTCCAGTTGTTTGAAGCTTAGGTTACAGCGGTACATGAGGTAGGTTTTCCTAACTTTTCCCCTTGAGGCTTCTAGAATGTCTGCAATTATGTCTAGGCTTCCTCGATGTTTGTTGCTGCGTTTCCTGTTTGTTTGCTGTGAACCCATAAAATTGCCCTTCTTTTAGGCTTAGAAGGTTCCCTTCTCCAATTAGAATAAATTTATAGAGGGAGATTTAAGTGTTCTGAAAAAGATGAAAATGATATTGGGAAATAGGGGGTTGAGCCCAAAAAGCCCCTTTAAAATTTGTGGAGTTTTTTGAGGGGTTTTTCTATGTCGGCGTTTTTCTCGAGGAATATGCTTATTCTGTTTTCGCCTATTGTTAGGGAGAGGATTTTTGTGTCTTTCCCTTCCACGAGGATGTCGCGGGTGTCTCCTAGGTTGAAAAGTTCTGATAGTTCTTCTGCGGCGTCTAGGGCTGATGAGGAGAGGATGGCGTATTCTATGAGTTTTGTTGGGTCTTTTAGGTCTATTGTGGCTGACGTGGCGTTTCGCAGTATATAGCCTATAACGCCATCGTAGCCCTTAATCTCTTCTAGGCGGGTTTTTAGGTCTTCTGCTGTGGCTGTTTCTATGGCTATTGGCTGAGTTAGCGTTTCGCTGGTCGCTGTTTCTTCCAAGCTTTTCTTTTTCTTCGTCATGATTATGCTCCTCCCATTTTACTCTATTATGGGTCTAACCCTGACAAGTTCGCCCTTCTTGATTTCTAGGGTTAGCTGCATTTTCTCTGGAATTTGCACTATTCCCTTGCCAAAATATTTTGAGTCTTTTATGGGTTTGACCTTGCATTTTGTTGTTTTTCCGTCGAAGGTTTCTATTTCAACATATTCCACTTTTTTGCCTTCGAAGAGGTTTTCCCATTGGGTTAGGGTTTCGTTGTCTATGCGTACAGTGTCGGATGGCACGAGTAAGCCTCCAATGTTTTCCACTATTAGCTGGGTTGCCGGCACTTCAAAGGACGGTATCTCTGTTTTAAGCTCTTCTTCAATTGGTTTTTGGATAGCTGGTTCTTCAAATGCTTCTTTTTCCTCAACTGGTGGTGTGGGGGTTGGAGTTAGAATGGTGGTGGGCTTTGGTGTTTGTGGGGGAGATGGAGTGGGTATGTTTTTGAGGGGGGTAGGGCTGATTTTCTCCAGCAGTTTAAGAACTGTTGGGATTAGGACGCGGGTTAAAGTGTTTATGTAGTTTAAGTCTGCATTTGCAGAGGTAACCATGACAAGGTGATGTTCGCCGAAACTGTGGAGTGCTACGGTGCCGCCGCCACATTTTAGGGTTACCGCCTCAACTCCTCCTATGGCTTCAGCCCTGTTGAAAATGCCGTTGAAGGCGTCTAAAACTCGAACTATGATTTTTTGGGGAGTTTCAGCGTCTCCAGCGACTATTTCGCCTGTTTCTTTGAAGATGAAGGCGTGTTGTATGTCTGGGCAAGCGTTTCGTATTTCGTCTAGGGCATTTTGTAGTGCAATCGCGTATACGTCATTTTCTGTCATGTTTTTCACCACTTGAAAGAGGAGGAATTGGCTATGTTATCTTGAATAGGATGCGCTCTGGAACGCCGTCGTTTTCGACAACAATGTATTTTAAGCCTTCAGTGTCGCCCAGCTGGTCAAGCCATTTTAGGGCTTCTCGGGCTTTCTGCAAAACCAGAAGCCTCTCCTGATAGCTTCGGACAACCTGCTCTATGGCTGTCAGTTCATGGAATGGGTTTGCATCCAGCACTATGCTTAGACTGCCAACGGTTATTTCGCCTAGGCTTTCGGCAGCCGCCTTCTTCCCAGCCAACTTCATAACCACTTCACGGATTTTCTTGGACTTTTCGGCTAGAGCCCTAATCTCGTCTAGGCGGCGCAGGTACTCGCCCAAAGTGCTTTTAGTTTCGGCGATCTGCTTTTCCAGGGTTTCGGCTATGTCTTCAGCCGAAGCGTACTCCTTTATCTCAACCACCATACATTTTACACCTCCAACACAGACAATAGAATAGAAGGGGAAATTTTCGGTGCGGCTAACACCCTACCCCCAATCTCAACAATCTATATGTAAAGCCTATGGATTGGCGTTACCCGTCCATGGATATTGAGCGCTTTGGGTCATTATAGTGATTTTATATGGAAGGCCAGGTGTCCAATTACTGCCGCCAACGTTCATTACCTTAACTGTTACCGTGCTTCCCTTTGCCAGCGACCATGGAGCAGTTTGTGTAATTGGAGTAGTTCCATCAGGACGATAACATGTTGTTGGTTTATCATCAACCATTGCGCCAGTTAGCACGACATCCGTTTTTGTTGTTAACGTAATGTTTATGTAATTTGTTCCCCATCTGTAACCAGTTATTTGTAGTTCCTCTGTTTTCATGTAGCCTCCTGTTAGTGATCCCATCCATATGGCTACTGCTAGGCTGACGGCGACTGTTACGGCTATGAGTATGATGGATGCTACTACGGGGCTTAGGGCTTTCTTGCTTTTCAGTATTTTCATTTTCTTTCATATCCCTCCTTTTTGTTATCGTGTATGTTAGGGTAAGCTTAGAATTTAAATCTTACGACTTAATACACCATATTATCCATTTGTAAAACAAAACAACAAAAACCTACCTAGAGAGGGGTATCCAATTTAACAACCACCCAAACCATAAATTGACCAACCCGCACCAAAATTCTATAGAGGGGAGGGGGTAGACACCTTAAACCATTTCCCAAAACCATTTTCCAACAAACTAGAGGGGGGTAGACTCCTATTGGCTTTCCCACAAGCCCAAAAAATAGAGAGATTATCCAATTTTGCAGTCCACCCCTATAGCAAAATTGACATTTAAATAGCAGAGCAAATCCTAATATGTAAATGAGATTGAAATGACAAAAAGAATAACTATTTCAGACGATGTATACGAACTGCTTGTCAAAGCAAAGCTTCCAAACGAAAGCTTTAGCGACGTTATACGCAGGTCAATCAAAAAAGGAATGAAAATCAGCGACATAGCAGGTTCAAAAACCATAAGCGAAGAAGACTGGAAAAAGGCTTTAAAAGCTTTCAAACCCCAAGAAAAATCGACAATGAAGAGAATATATTCTCCCAAATATTAAATCTCAAAATGGAAACTTGCTAGGCTATTCTTTTCCTTTGCAATTGCGCAACCGTACAATGAGAAGGCTAGGCGCCAAGTTTTTCAAAGAACTCCAGAAGAAGCCTCGCCACCTTATCGCCAAACTCCGTCTTCTCATACTTCTTCTTCAAGGGGTCGATGCGCTCGCTCTTAGCCAAGCCAAGCTCCTCAATCTCAATCATCCTAGCCCTAAAAGTGCCATCGCTAAGCGTCAAACCATTAGCCCTCATAAACTCTTTTGCTTCCTTCCACTTCCCCCTCCCCATGTAAAGCAGAAATATACAGTCTATGGCATGGTCCTTCTCCAACATAGCCTTAATAGCCGAAAGTCTAGCATCCGTCAATATACGCCTAATCTTCTCCTCTTCCCCACTCCTAACCATCTAAACTCAACCTTCCACAGCTCTCTGTTATAGAGCATTCCGCTTAAAAGATTTAACCTATATTACGATTTATGATTTATTACACGAAAACGATGATTGCACTCCACAGCTTATTTTTAAGAGGAAATATGCTCAATGAAAGTTTCAGGCGTGTACTGCAATATGCCTCTCGCTTGGTAGGCGAACCCCCTTGCAACAAGAACCTTTAAAATTTTCTCCGGACACAAGCGCTGCCTTATCAGAAGTTCAAGGGCATGCGTATAATTGCGGTTAAGCTCCCTAACGGCTAAAACCTGCTGTTTACGGGATAAAGAGTAATCCTTGCACTCCACTAGGTAAGCCAAACTCATGTCAGGCTTGACAGCCAAAACGTCACAGTGATTCTGCCTTGTAAAAACTATAAAGCCCCTTTTACGGAAGGCTTCCGAAACAGCATCCTCCAGCATTGTGCCGCTCATTCCCAAACCCCGGATTAAAAATGCTTTCCAAACGCCTTGTTAAGTGTTTTTCTGCCACACCACACTAGGAAAGTTTAAATAAAATATGATTTACTTCTAGTTTGCAAACAAGGAATGGATGCGTCAGATGGCAAGCCAAACAGCCAGAGAATTCCGCCACATACTAAGAATAACAGACACAGACGTAGATGGCACTCTAAAGGTGCCCTACGCTCTGAGAAAGATTAAGGGCATAAGCCTAAACCTAGCCAACGCCATACTAAAAAGGGCTGGAATAGACCCAAACATGAGAGCCGGATTCCTAACAGAAGCCGAAGTGGAAAAAATAGAGGAAATAATCAAAGAACCCACAAAATACGGACTGCCAGGATGGCTTCTAAACAGGCGGAAGGATTTGGAAACCGGAAAAGACATGCACCTAATAAGCGCAGACCTCATATTAAGGACAAAGATGGATATTGAAAAGATGAAGGAACTAAAATCTTGGCGGGGATACAGACACGCCTATGGATTAAAGGTTAGAGGACAGAGAACACGGACAACCGGGCGGACGGGCAAGGCCGTTGGGGTTAAAAAGAAGGCTGCCGCAAAACCTGGAGGCGGCGGTGGCAAGTAGCCATGGGAGACCCTAAAAAGCAGAAAAAGAAGTATGAGACTCCGCGTTTCCCGTGGCGGACAGACGTTCTCCAAGAAGAACTCAAACTTCTGGGACAGTATGGCTTAAGAAATAAGCGCGAGTTGTGGCGCCACAAAACCATGCTTTCAAAATTTAGGGGTATAGCCCGCACCCTCATCGGCAAGGCACCGGAAGAAAGGAGAAAAATGGAGGAGGAACTCCTAACCCGCCTGAAAAAGCTTGGAATAATCCATGAAACAGCCGTTTTAGACGACGTATTAGACCTAACAGTCGAGGATATCCTTGAAAGACGCCTTCAAACAATAGTTTTCAGAAAGGGACTAGCCAAATCGATTTATCAGGCTAGGCAGCTAATAACCCATGGACACATAGTCATAGGCGACCAACGCGTAACAGTGCCAAGCTATCTGGTCACAAGGGAAGAAGAGGAGAAAATTGCCTATGCACCGGACAGCCCCCTTGCAAACCCAAGCCACCCGCTGCGCCAAATGATAGCCGTTGCCACCACAACACAAACTGGAAAGAGGACTGAAAAGGAGAGGGGTGAAGAATAAAATGAGCAGTGGCAGTGGCGGTAGCGGAACAACCGCATCCACGGCAAAAAAGACTGAAAAATGGGGTGTAGTCCACATATACAGCTCCTACAACAACACCATAGTCCACATAACAGACCTCTCGGGAGCAGAAACCATAGCGCGTACCTCAGGCGGAATGTTCGTTAAAGCCGACAGATTAGAGTCATCGCCATACGCAGCCATGAGGGCAGCCGCCGCAGCCGCAGAAATAGCCAAAGACAAAGGAATAACAGCCATCCACATAAAAGTCAGAGCCCCAGGCGGACCAGGACCAAGAACGCCAGGACCAGGCGCCCAGGCAGCCATAAGAGCCCTAGCCAGAGCCGGATTCCGCATAGGCAGAATAGAGGAAGTCACACCCATACCGCATGACGGCACACGAAGACCAGGCGGCAGAAGAGGAAGAAGAGTCTAGCCGAACCCTCCAACAAATTTTCGTCAAAATAACACTTTTTATAGTTCCAAACAAGATTAAAAGCTGGTGAAAAATTGGGCTATTTAGCCGTCTGGAAGGTTTTAGAAGAAATGATTACAGACCTAAAGAGAAGGGGCGTCGCAGTTCCAGCAAATATCCTCAACGATTTACGGTACGCGAGAACCCTAATCAATGTTTTGAAGGCTGACCCAACCCGCCTTGAAACAAGCCAGAAAATTGAGGAATACCTAAACAATGTTGAGGCTTACCTCATTTCAGAGGGACAAAAGTTCGGAGACAAATATGTTGAGGGATGGGTCAAAAGGCTTGAGGAAGCAAGCAGAAAAGTTGTCGATGAGGAAGAAGAAGCGACACGCTTTGTTCCGGGACTGCCAAGGGAACAGCGTTGGGTACGCGTTAAACCATCTGAGGAAATGCCCGTCGAGGCTTTGAAGGCTTTGGCTAGCGAATTAAACCTTTCATTTGAAATGCAAAGTGACGGATGTTTGCTCGTTTACGGCGAAGATGAACACCTCAAGGATTTTGTCAAGAAAATGGCTACAAAATATGGTTCTAAGCCCAAAAAGTAGCGTTAAAAAGTGCATAACCGTTAAAACATGGAGAATGCAACACTTTTATAGCAAAACAGTACAGAAATCACTCCAAACGGGATGCTCACGGTCTATCTCGGGTGAGGGCTAAACTTAATGCCCTATATCAAAAAAATAGAGATTAAAGGTTTCAAATCCTTCGGACAGACAGCAAAAATAGTCCTAGACAAAGGGTTCACAGCCATAACAGGCCCAAACGGAAGCGGGAAAACGAATGTTGTTGACGCTGTCTTGTTCGCCCTAGGAGAATTAAGCACCAAAAGGCTTCGCGCAGAAAATGCCGCCAAACTAATTTTCCACGGTTCAGAGAAAGCCGGACTGGAAAGGGCGAAGATGGCTAAGGTTGTCATACAATTTGATAACTCTGATGGGCGTATACCCGTTGACGCGACAACTGTCACAATATCCCGTGAAGTTTACAGGAACGGACAGTCGGTTTATAGGCTTAATGGAAGGCGAATTTCAAGAGTCCACATAATGGAAATTTTATCGATGGCTGGAATAAGCTCCACAAGCCAAAACATAATATTACAGGGCACAATAACCCGCCTAACCGACATTTCGCCAATGGAAAGGCGAAAAATAATCGAAGACCTCGTTGGAATAGCCCAATACGACGCTGAAAAAGCCGAAGCTGAAGAGAAACTCAGGGCTGCAGACATTTCGATACGCACCGCCATGGGAAGAATCGACGAAGTGCAGAGGCGGGTTGAAGACTTAGAAAGGGAACGCAACGAGCTACTGCGATATAACTTCCTAAAAAATGAAATAAAAAAGTTTGAAGCCGTCAAGCTCTCCCACGACATTGCACAGATACAAGGAAAGATTAAGCAAGACTTCACTCAAGCGGAGAAAATCAAAAGCAGACTGGAAAAGATTAGGGCACTCCGCGACCAGTACAGGCAAAGGCGAAGGGAAATCGAGGGCGAATGGCGCAAACTAAGCTCAGAAATAGTCGAGGAAGGCGGTTCGCAGGTTTTTAGGGTTCAAATGAAGATAGGCGAATTGAAATCAAAACTTACGGAGCTTGCCACGAAAATAAGCTCTGGAAAAACAAGCCTAGAAGGACTAAAGAAGGTTAGAGAGAACAGCCTCCAACAATACCAGTCCATACGAGCTGAAATTCGAGAAAACAGGCTGAAAATTAGGCGGTTAAGAAGCGAATACGAACGCATAATGAGCCAAATAAACTCTAAACAAGCGGAACACGATGCCTTAGCGCAGGAAGCTGCCCAACTCTGGGAGAGTATAGGCGAAAACAGTAAGAGAATCCGCGAAATAGAGCTCCAACTTGACAGGGACTATAAGCGATTAGCGTTTTTAAGGTCGGAGCACGCAAAAAGCCAAACAGCCATAAAAATCCGCGAAAGAAGACTTAAGGATTTAAACGAGCGGAAAGAAAGGTTTGCCTCAACCCTAGGCGAGCTTGGAAGGTCTCTGGCGGAGCTAATAAAAGTTCAGAAAGAACAGAAAACTCAACTCAAAAATTTGGAGCGCATGCTTGAGCGTCGCATAGCCCAAAAGGAAGCCATAGAAAGGGAGATAGCGGAAGCGGGAAAAATAGCCGAATCAGCCCGCGAAGCCGTTGTGGAATTTGCAACACAGCGAGAACTAGCAGAAACGGTTGCCGCAGAGGAAAAAGCCCTAAAAAGCATCGAGGAACTTGGCGAATTAGGCGTTATTCAAGGCGTTTATGGACGTTTACGCAACCTAATCAAAATTGACAAGGCTTATCAGCAAGCCATCGAGGTTGCAGCTGGGGGATGGCTGGACGCCCTAATTGTGAAGGACTTTGACGCGGCATTCACATGCACAGAAACTTTACGAAGAATGAAACTTGGAAGGATAAAGATAATCCCGCTGGAGGCAGTTTCGACAGCAAAGCCAGTCAAGGTTCCAGAAGGCAGAAACGTCCGTGGTGCCGCCTTCTCCTTCATAAAATGCGCGAAGCAGTATGAGCCCGCTGTCTACTTTGTTTTCGGCGACACCCTTGTCGTTCCAGAAGAAAAAACAGCCTTTGAACTTTCAAGTCAAGGCTATCGTGTGGTTACAGTGAATGGCGACCTTTATGAGCCCGGCGGCGCCCTAGAAAGCGGCTATTACCGTGCACCCATAGACTTTTCAGCCATAATACCAAGCGAGGCGGCTATAAAAAGCCTAGACGAGGCTGTTAGAGCTTTGCAACAGCACCTCTCCAGACGAGGAAGCGACATAGCATCCCTTGAGGAGGAAATAGACAGAACCCGCGTTGAAATTGCCCGCTTATCAGAAGCCATAACAACCCTCGACAGGGAAATTGCCCGCGTAAAAAGAAGCATAAAAAGAACAAAATCAAATGTTAGGAGAATAGAGGCTAACATAAAACGTATCGAAGGCGAAATTGAGGCTGAAAAGGCGAAGATATGGACTCATAGAGCTGAGCGAAGCACGCTTCAAAAGGAGATACGCAAGCTTCAAACCGAACTAGCAAGTTTAAGACGGAAGGTTGACCCAGCAAACATCCAAGAAATGGAGGTTAAACGCGAAAAGCTGGCAGAGGAAATAAACACTTTAAGGCAGAAGCTTGGAACAGTGCAAACGGAAATATCGACCCTTCAATCACAGTTTGACAACGTTTTGAGAGTAGGTTACAAAAACGCCAAAATCCAACTCGCAAAGGTTGAACAGCAACTAAGAAAAGTTGAAAGTGAGGTTGAGGAGGCCCTTCAGGAAAGGGAAAAATTGAAGCAGGAATTGGCAGAGCTGGAAAAAAGCCGCATTGAACTCTCAAAAACTGTTTTATCCGCAAAGGAGGAAGCCCAAAAATTCTCAAACCAAATAGACGAGATAGACAAGGAGCTTCGCAAAATCGAAGCGGAATATGAGGAAACTGACCGACTGTTGAACCAATACCAGCTTAACATACAGACGTCCATGATACAATTGGAACAGTGGCAAAACCAGCTTAGGCAGTTTGGCTATGAAAAGCCTTTAGAAGTTACAGTTAAAGAGGTTGAGGAGGCGACAGCCTCTCTACGGATGCTCCAATTTGAGCTTGATAGGATAAGCGGTGTTAACCAGCTTGCCCTCTCCCATTATGCTGAGCAGATATCCCGTTACAAAGAGCTATCCTTAAGGATGAATGAGCTGGAAAGGGAGAAGCAAGCTATCCTGAAGTTCATGGAGGAAATTGAAAGCAAAAAGCACAAGGTGTTCATGGAAGCCTTTGAAAAGATAAACCAAAACCTGCAAAAGTACTTTTCCAAGCTTACTGGAGGTGGAGCAGCCACCCTAATTTTGGAGAATCCAGGAGAGCCCTTCTCAGGCGGCATAGACATGATCGTGCAGTTTCCCAACAAGCCATCCATCATGGTGAGCGGTGCTAGTGGCGGAGAACGCTCCGTGGCAGCGGTAGCCTTCCTATTCGCTATAAAGGACTTCACACCAGCATCCTTTTACATACTAGACGAGATAGACGCGCATTTGGACGCCTTTCACGTTTCAAGACTCGCCGAAGTACTATTGGAGGAATCTGAAAAAGCCCAGTTCATAGTCATCACGCTAAAGCCTGAAATGGTCAACAAAGCCCAAAAGGTTTACGGGGTTTACGGGCGCAACGGTGTCTCTAATGTAATTTCAGCCAAGTTTCTAGAGGTGCCAAGCTAAAATGGCTGTCACAGCCAAAAAGCCCTTTTACCTACGTCCACCATGGAACATTCTCTTCGAATTCCACAAACTTGAGAAGCTCACTCCATGGAACATAAACATCGCATATTTGCTAACAACTTTCCTTGAAGAGATGGAGAAGACAGGGCAGATTGATTTTAGGGCTTCAGGCGTAGCCTTAGACTCTTCAGCCCTCATATATTTAATGAAGTCGAAGCTTCTCCTAAAACTTGAGGAGCCACCACCGCCGCCTAAGGCTCCATTAGATTTTATCCCCCCGCCACTTTTTCTGCCCCTTAGACATGAGTTGACATCTACAACCATACGCCACCTACTAGAAGTGCTGGATGACGTTCTTAAGGGCGAGAAACTCTTCCATCTGGAAAAGGCTCCAGCCGAGCCTATACTGCCGACACCTTCTGAGATTTTCCCACAAATAGACTACTACCTCATGGAAATTGAGCTTCAAATGGAAAAGCTCTACAGGTCTCTTTCAGAAATGGTGAGGGGCGCCGGAATAATACAATTCTCAACCATAATTAAGGGGTTGACACGTCTAGAAGCTATACGCACATTTATCCTTCTACTCTTCTTGGCCCAAGAGGGAAAGGTAAGCCTTTGGCAAGACGAGGAAACAGAGGAAATATACATCACAATTGGGGGCACCGAAACTGCAAGAAGCGAAGGCCCAGCCCAATAATGCGGAAGATTCACAAACCTCGCAGAGAAAATCCATCAGCGACCTTGCACTGGTTGAGGCTGCACTGTATGTTGCTGGCCGCCCCCTAGACCTTTCAGAATTATGCTCCGTTTTAAAGACGCGTTCAAAAAATAAGGCTAAAAGACTTGTAAAGACGTTAGCACAAGAATATGCAAAAAGAGACACAGCCCTTGAAATTCTCGAACTTAAAGATGAAAGATTCGTCCTACAACTTAAAGCAGAGTTCACACCGCTTGTCAGAAAGCTTGTCAAGAGGCCACTGCTTTCCACTGGTCCGTTGAAGACGCTTTCCTATATAGCGTTAAGACAACCAGTTTCGCAAAAGCGGGTTGTGGAGGTTCGAGGACACCACGCTTATGGGCACATTAAGCTATTAAAGGAAATGGGTTTGGTTGCTGTGGAGCGGAAGGGACGCGCCTCCATTTTAAGGACAACAGATTACTTTGCAGACTATTTTGGTTTAAGCCACGATATCCCAACCATGAAAAGAGAACTGAAAAAGATTTTGGAGGGAGAAAAAGCCTCTCCTGAGGTTGCTCAAGATTCAACAATAAATATGTAAGGCTTTCGAGACGGATAGATTTATATGTAAATTAGCGTGATAGTGAACAAGCCTAAAAGTGTTTAACGGCTGGAAGAGGATTAAAATGTCTGTTTGGCACGGCGACCTACACAAAAGAAAACCAACTGGAGGAAAAAGGAGACCATACCGTGGGAAAAGAAAATTTGAGCAAGGCTCATTCCCAGTGGAAACAGTGCTAGGCGAGCCTAAAAGGAAAATTGAGCGGGGAAGGGGCGGCAACATCAAAATAAAGGTTTTAAGCGAAAAATACGCCTGCGTAACAGACCTGAAAACAGGGAAAACTGAAAAAGCCGAAATCCTTCGAGTTGTTAAAAACCCGGCAAATGTTGACTATGACAGAAGGGGCGTAATAACAAAAGGTGCCATAATAGAGACTTCAATGGGCTTGGCACGTGTAACATCCAGACCTGGTCAGAATGGCGTGATAAACGCTGTTTTAATAGGCGAGGAAGAAGCAAGCTAACAAGCCTAGACAGATTTCGCTGCAGATGCAGCACCACGAATTTTCTGCAACTGCTTTGCAACTCTCTTAAGTAACTGGTTTTTAGCCTCCTTTTTAGTCACCAGAAGCATGCCAGTTTTAATCCAAGGCGTCTTTGGGTAACTCGCATCCACCACAACTTCACATTCAAATCCAAGCTTTTCCACCGCCTCTTTAAGCTCCATAATCTTTGGGGAGGGAACAGCCAAAATCTTCGGCACTTTTCTTCCGTCTCCTCTAGTTTTTGTAGAGTCGAAATATGCTGGCCATAAAATAACTTTGTCTTGCTTGCGCATCGCATATTCTCCCTACTTATGTGCATAATAGGCTGTGATTTTGGCATTAACTTTGTCTATCCTTACAAAGCCGAACCTTTCAAACTGCACAATGTCGTTTGGCCTCAAGTCCTTGCATGCTTTTTCAGCTATCCCCTCGGTGACTGTGGCGTCTGGCATCATAACTTGGCAAGGCATGTCCATCCCTATCGGCACCCAGTGAATTAAGGGGGCTTCAGTCTTTTTAGCCTCTTCATAAGCCTCGCTTACAAAAGAGGCTTCAACAGAGTAGGCTTCCACCCGCTCAACCTTTATATTAAACAACTCCATGAGCCGAACAATCCTTCCGACAGCTAAAACCTCCAAATCCATTCTTGAAATCCAAAATAGGGCTTCACTATTAGGTTCAGAAGGTTTAATGACATATTCTTTGAAGCCTCTTTCCGGATATTCTGGATGTAATCGAAGCTTAACGGTGAATATTCGCGGAATGTGTTTAACCAAAAGCTGTACTGGGTTTGGCACGAAGAAGTACCTGTTCACTTTTGGGTCTAGGATTTTGCGGTTATAAGCGTAAAGGTTTTCCCAGCTTAAAATAACGTCGGAGGTTTTCGGTCCTACGTCAATTATAAGCTTCTTGATGGCATCTGGAGTTATGCCACGCCTCCTAAGAGCTGCAAAAGTGGCTAATCTTGGGTCATCCCATCCCTTGTAAAGGCCTTCCCTTATCCCTTGAACGATTTTCGACTTGCTCAAGTATGCCCCTTTAATCTTCAGCCTGCCATAGTGAATTGCTTCTGGATACTTCCAGCCCAAATGCTTGTACATGTACTCCTGCCGAACCATGTTTGTCAAGTGCTCTTTACCACGGATTATGTGGGTCACACCCATCAAATGGTCATCCAACCCGCATGCAAAATTGTAGAGGGGCCAGACACGATATTTTGTTCCAACCCGCGGATGGGGATATTTCTCAATGTCTATTACGCGGAGGGCTGGCCAGTCTCTAACAGCTGGGTTTGGATGAGCTAAATCGGTCTTGATGCGTACTACCGCTTCGCCCTCCATGTATTTGCCTTCGAGCATGCGGTTCCATCTTTCAAGGTGTTCTTCTGGCGTTAGGTCGCGGCATGGGCATGGCTTCTGAGCTAAAACTTTTTCTCTAAAGGCTTGCGGCTGACATGTGCAAACGTAGGCGTTGCCATCACCAAGCAACCTTTCCGCATACTCATAATATATCGGGACTCTATCGCTCTGGATATACTCCTCATCCGGCTTGCAGCCAAGCCATTCCAAGTCGTCCCTAATTCTGTCATAAAACTCCGGAACAGGCCTTTTCAACTTTGGATCTGTATCCTCAAAGCGTAGAATAAACTTGCCATTATAAATGCGGGCATATTCATGGCACAACACTATAGCTCTGGCAGAACCCAAATGCAGAACACAGTCTGGGTTCGGTGAGAAGCGTGTGACAATTTCCTTGTACTTGTCAGTGTTGGGCAATGGTGGAAGCCTCTTCTCCTCTTCAACTTTTTCTTTTACAAGGGTTTCGGGCCATTTCTCTTCCACGATGCGCATCTGGTCGCTTAACGGGAGACTGTTAACTTCTTCAACGACCTCTTTCACTAGGGCTGTCAGCTCTCTAGCTTTGGCCCGCAGTTCTGGTCTTTCAGCTAGGACTTTCCCAATAACTGGTCCTGTTTGGGCTTTACCATCATGTTTTATGGCGTTTAGTAATGCAAACTTTCGAATGATTTCTCTTAATTCTGTGTCTTCTTTAATCTCGTTCAAGGTTTAGGCGCTCGCTTTAAATTTTTCTCTCAATTAGGAATCTTGCAAAGGCGTTTAACTTTTCCTTCGCCCTCGACTCTGGAAGAAGCTTTTCCAATTCTCCCCAGCTTTCCTCAACAATTTTTCTTGCGAAGTTTTTTGCATATTCAATTGAGCCGTACCTTTGCATTATTGCTATTGCTTCATCCCTCAGCCTCTGGTCTGAAGTGTGCATTCCTAAAATCTCAATAAGCCTTTTCCTGTCCTTAGCGTTTGCAACCTTTAACGTGTGAATCACCATGAGGGTGCGTTTTCCCTCCGTTATATCTTGTCCACGTCCACCCTTCTTTTCGGCAAACTCCTCGCCAGTCAAATCCAGCACGTCATCCTGTATTTGGAAGGCTATGCCGATGCTTTCTGCAAAGTGCCCAAGTTTTTCAACAAGCTCTTCATTGGCGTCAGCCACCACGGCGGCAATTTTGGCAGCCATCCTCGCCAAAGTTCCTGTTTTGTAGGCACACATCTGCAAGTAGTTTTCCTCGTCTAGTTTGTCGGCGTCTGCCAAGCCCCTGTGCCAAGCTATGTCCATAGCTTGTCCGAGGCTTAGGTTTATCATCTCCTGCACGTAAATCTCATATATCCTTGCAAGCTTCTCTGGGCCTAGTTTTTCACGGTTCTCCATTAATGGCAATAGTGGAAGATAGTACATGGTGTTGCCAGCGTTTACAGCTATGTCCAAGCCATAAATTTTGTAGGTGCACGGCTTGCCCCTGCGGAATTCTGAGGAATCCTCAATGTCGTCTATTATTAGGGTTCCATTGTGCACTACTTCTGGAATTATGGCGTAATCCACATAATCTTCCGGATTTTTGCCTAAAGCCTCACATATAAGTAGGAAGAGGGTTGGACGCCACCTTTTGCCCCCTCTATCTAGAAATTCCCAAATTGGTTCAGCCAAAGCCTTGTTTATTGGTTCAATGTTGTACGCGTATCTTGGCGGGCTAATCTTAAAGATTGCAGCCTCTTTTGAGAAAATTCTCGGTATGTATTTCTCAATAGCCCTGTTTATGATGGGTGCTTTTTCCTCAAGAAGTTTCTCGATGTTAACGCCCAAGTTAGCCCTCACCCTCTTCTTGCGTAAACTTCTATGTCAAAGCCCCTCAACTTTAGCCACTCAGCCGTTTTTCCAGTTATCACTAATGGCACTTTATGCAGTTGCTGAGTGTTTTCCGCCCCAACAAGAAACATAGTGTTCCTAAGCTCCTCTATCAACGTACGTAACGCTTTCCTTGTTTGTCTTAAGCCTTCAACAGCAGCCTGCAAAACTGGTTGGGCAAGAGCTGCAAGGCTTGCTCCTAAGGATAGGGCTTTAGCCGCATCCAGTCCACTTCTTATTCCGCCAGAGGCTATAACTGGAATGTTGACCGTTTGTGTAACTTCAACTATGCTTATTGCTGTTGGTATTCCCCAGTCCCAAAAAACCTCGCCTAGCCTTCTGTTGTAGATGTTTCTCCTACCCTTTGCACGGAAATACTCCACCGCTGCAAAACTTGTGCCGCCGGCACCACTCACATCAATCCCCTTTACACCGGCAGCTTCAAGCTTTTTGGCTTCTTCAGCAGCTATGCCCGCCCCTGTTTCCTTTACAATAATTGGCTTATCTAGTTCCTTGGCAATTTCACATATTTTTTCAAGGACTCCTTTAAAGCTTGTTTCGCCTTCGGGCTGTATAGCCTCTTGAAGGGGGTTTAAGTGTACGGCTAGAGCGTCGGCGTCGATCATTTCTACGGCTTTTTTTGCCTCTTTAATGTTGTATCCTTTGGCAAGCTGGATTCCACCAATATTAGCCATCAAGAAGGCTGTTGGTGCCTTTTTCCTAACTATTGCGAAGGTTTTCTCCAGTCTTCGATCTTCTAATGCGGCTCTCTGGCTTCCAACACCCATTCCAAGCCCAAATTCTTCAACAGCAGTGGCTATTGTCGCATTAATTTTTCTTGCCTCGCTTGTTCCGCCGGTTATAGCGCTTACCAATATTGGAGCTGAAAACTTGTGGTTGAAAACTGTTGTTGAAAGGTTTATTTTGTCCTTATCGATTTCTGGTAAGGCTCTATGAACAAAGTAGACGTCTTCAAATCCTGTTGTGATGTTTTTTGCTTGGACGTTGTAGGTTGTGGCTATGCGGATGTGGTCTGCTTTACGCTTTTTGGTTTTTTCAGCCAAATTTTATTCCTTCTCTATAAGGGTGCCTTTAACCCGTTCTCCTTTAAGGGCTTTGTAGATATATTTGGGCTTCGTGGCGTTAACTATTAAGACGGGGATTCCGTGTTCTATTGCGGGGATAAGCTCAGCAATTTTGTTCGCCATTCCCCCAGTCACGTCGCATGCGTTTGCCTCGCCCAAGAGCTTCTGAACTTTCCTAAGCTCCGCCAAAGTCAGATGTTCAAACATTTTGGCTTTCGTGTCGGTTTTCGGGTCTGCATCATACAGTCCGTCCACATCCACACCCATAATAATGTTTTCTGCGTTGAATCGAGTGGCTAAGAAAGCGACAAGCTGGTCTCCAGACAATATTGTGAAGCCCAATTTTGTGTCAAAAACGGCGTCTCCGTAAAGGACTGGAATAAAACCCATTTTCATAAGCTGTTTTAATGGGGAGTCTTCAAAACAAGCTATTCTTCCATTTTGTGTCATTATGCATGAAGAGGGCGTGATGCTTATTGCTGGGATGCCCCGCCATATCAGCGCATCCATGAAAAGTCCATTAAGCACCGTCATGACGTGGTGGGTTTCTGCAAACCCTATTATTTGAGATTCCTCCTTAAAGCCCTCCTTAATTGCGTGCTTTTGCGCCACTGGATGTCCAAAGCTTCCGCCACCATGCACAATTATCAGGTCTTTTGTATTTGCCTCCAGTATTTCGTCGGCTATTCGGCTTATGGCTTCCATCTGCACTCCAAGCTCTTTGCTCTTGTCCGTTATGACGGAGCCGCCTATCTTCAAAACCGTCGGTCTAGGTTGGCTCAATTCTAACCCCCTCATCCGTCTTTCTCGCTATGAAAGCATTTCCCCCAGCTCTTTGAACAGCTTCCAAAACATTTTCAACACGGTCCCTATTCGCGAGGGCTATCATGCACCCGCCGCCACCAGCCCCCGTCAGCTTTGCGCCTAACGCCCCAGCTTTACGGGCAGCGTTAATGAGCCACTCTAAAGACTCGTCTGAAACCCCTAACCCATAAAGTAATGCGTGATTGATGTTCATCAGTTCTCCAAGGGTTTCCAAGTCGCCTTCTTTTAGGGCTTCTATGGCTCTTAAAACTATTTCACGGGCAGCCCTCATCATAGGCTCAACAATCTGCGGATAACGATCCCTCAAACCTCGCACCTTCGCCACTTGGCTCCGTGTTGACCGTTCAACGCCAGTATTGCCAATAACAAGCGGAATATCCGCTTTAACATCAAGAGGCTTAAATCCCGTGTCTATTTGAAAAAGCAGCGTGCCCCCAAACGTCGCTATTGCCGGGTCAACACCTGACGGTGTGCCATGCATAATTTTTTCGGCTTCGTAGGCTATGCGGAAAACATCCTCCTTTGACATTTTTACATTTAGTAATGCGCCGACAGCCGCCGCCACAGCAGCAGCCACAGCCGCCGAAGACCCTAAGCCAGCCGCAACTGGAACTGTTGAGTTAACCTCTATGTTTAAACCCACTTTCTCGCCTGAACTCTCCAAGACTTTTTCTACAGCGCATTTTAGTGGTTCAAGCTTCATTCTTGCTTCTTTTTGGTTTCCCGTTTCAACCCGGAAGTTTCCATTTTCAAAGAACCCAGCAATGTTTAGGTTTAATGAGCGCAGGAAAAGCTTCTTATCTTCGCGTAGTTCTGCTTTTGCGTAGGCTCTTTTATCTATGGCTAGGACGATGGCTGGTTCGCCGTAGACGACGAAGTGTTCTCCGAAAAGTATTATTTTCGCGGGAGCCGAGGCAATAACTCCCATCCCAAACCACTATTTTGTGAATTGCACGGCGGCGTACCCAACAACAGCTGAGTAGTCGCCAGTAACATCTCCACTAGTCTTGTAACATAATAATTTTGCCTCTTTCGCCCCCAACGCTCTTGCAGCCGTTATGAGAGCAATTATTGGACCATGACCACATGCGGTAATTCGATGCTCTTCGATTGTCGAATAGAAGCGTTCCTCATCCATGGCTTCGACAGCCCTAAGTGCCATCAAATCCTTTTTTTCGGCTATTCTGTGGGGCTCGTAGTGGGTCATGTCCGAAGAAGCTATGATTAACGCATTTCTTCCAGTCAAAACTTTGGCAACGGCTTGCCCAACCTCTCTTGAGGAGTGCAAATCCTGCATTAAGAAGCATATGGGCACAATTTTAAACGCTGAGCCAAAAAGATACTGCAAAAATGGAAGCTGCACCTCGATGGAATGCTCATATCGGTGGGCGGAATCATCAACATCCACAATGCGGGCTTCCCTAACAATTTTGTTGGCTGTTTCCCCATCAACTTCAACATCGCCAAGTGGGGTGCGCCAAAAACCCTCATTCACAACGGCCAAGGCACTACCATAACCAGTGTGGTTTGGACCAAAAAGAACCACGATGTCTGGCTTACCATCAGAAGCCAAATTATAATAGGCATGGGCTGCCACGGGTCCAGAATACATGTATCCAGCATGGGGACAAACAAGCCCAACTATACGCCTTGGGCCCTCTATAACTGTTGGGATTTTTCCCGGTCCAAGCTCGTGTAGAAAGCACTCTTCAATCTGCCTCTTCAAAGATTCGGCTTTTCCAGCGTAGAAGGCTCCAGCTTGGCTTGGAAGCCGAATCTTCGCCATTTTGGGCTAGCTCTCCTCTTCCTCCTTTGAGATTTTAGCCTCAAAATCCTCGATGGTTAGTGGCATGTCCTTGTCTGGTGGAAGCTCTCCCCTTTCGCGTAGAACCTGCCTTGCAAGAAGCCAATAAATAACAGCCAAGGCTCTTCTGCCCTTATTGTTTGTTGGTATTACTAAGTCAACTCCAGAAAAGTCGTTGTCTGTGCTGCATAAGGCTATAACTGGAACACCTACAGAGGCTGCTTCCCTCACCGCTTGAGAATCCGCCCGAGGGTCTGAAACTATCAACACGTTAGGCTCAATGCGATTGGGATATAGCGGATTCGATAAAAGCCCTGGAATGAAACGCCCAACAATTGGAGTTGCGCCAACAACTTCGCAGAACTTTTTAACGGGCTCTTGTGCATATAGCCTCGCAGCGGCAGCAGCTATTCGCGAAGGCTCAAACCTTGCTAAGAACTTGGCTGCCACTCTTATACGCTCATCAGTCTTCTTCACATCTAGCACAAACAAACCGTCTGGTCTGACACGGTATATGAACTGCTCCATGTCCTTTGTCTTCATCCTAGTTCCAATATGTATTCCGGCTGAGAGAAGCGTGTCCCGCGGCAGCAAAAGCTCTTCTTCAACACTGACGCTTGTCTCCTCTTCAAACTTTTCCTTTTTTGCCTCCTCTCTACCTTTTTCAGCCAACCCCGTTTCACTCTCCATTATGGAATCTGAAGTTCAGCCATTTTAGCCCTCTCCCCAAGAAACTCCTCAATCCTTAACAACTCGTTTATTTTTGCTATTCGAGCACCCTCCACGATACCCGTCTTAATTATTGGACATTTAAAAGCCACAGCCAAGTGGGCAATATGCCAATCACAAGTGTCGCCGGAGCGGTGGGACATGACTGGCACGTATCCAGCCCTTTTCGCTGTTTCAATAGTCTCCAAAGCATCTGTCAGCGTGCCCACCTGGTTCACTTTGATTATTATGGCGTTGGCTGCACGTATTTTAATTCCATGTGTCAATCTTTCATTGTTAGTAACGAATAGGTCGTCGCCGCAAATGAGGCAGTTCTTAACCTTTTTTGTTAGTTCCGCGAAGCTTCCATAATCTTCCTCGTAAAACGGGTCTTCCACATAAACCAGGTGATATTTTTCAATAAGCTGTCGAATAAACTCCAACTGTTCCCCAGAGTCTAGCTCTTTGCCATCTCCATCATACACGTATCTTTTCTTTTTAGCGTTCCAAAGGGAAGAAGCTGCAACATCAATGCCGAAGCTGCATTTGAAGCCAAATTCGTTGCTTGCTTCTTCACATGCTGACGCCATAATTTCAAGGGCTTCCAAGTCTGTGACGTTTGCAATCCATGCTCCTTCATCACTTTTGCCACTGCTGAAAAGTTTATCTTTCCTTTTTAGGGCTTCCTTGACTTTGCTATGAATTTTCACGTTTGCCGCTGCAGCCTCTAGAAAAGAGCTAGCCCCATGAGGAAGAGCCAGAAACTCTTGAATGTCCGGAGATTTCCCACAAGCGTGTTTCCCGCCGCTAATCACGTTTCCCAGCGGGTATGGAAGTTCGTGGGCTGCATATCCCCCCAAATATTGGAAGAGAGGCAATCCATAAGAATTTGCAGCAGCCTCAGCATTTGCCAAGGAAACTGCAAAGGCTGTGTTTCCGCCAATAATTCTAAAATCTTTTGTGTTATCTATTTCATGAAGGGTTTTATCAATTTCCTCTTGGAAGTCGGCGTTTAACCCAACGAGCTCTGGGGATATGAGCTCTTCAACCTTCCTAATGGCTTCATCTACTCCACCTTGCGGATAATAAACTACTTCGGCTTTTCCTCGGCTTTCTCCGGCTGGGGCTGAGGCTCTTCCAAAACCGGAAGTGGTTATCACGTCAACTTCTATTGTTTCCTCTCCACGACTGTTGAAAACTTTCCTTGCAATTACATCTTCAATAACCGTGGACATGCTAGTGGCTCCTCATTGCTGATAGTACTGCATTCTTGCCTCTTTTCTCTTTTCGGCTTCTTCATAGAAGCGTAAAACCTCATCGATAATTTCAACGTGGGATAGGAGCATACGCCTACAGCAATACCTCTTTATTCCTAAACTGTCCAAAACGTCGCTGGCGTCTTCCCCCATCTTAACCCTTCTCGCAAACTCTTCCCACTTGTCACCGATCAACTTGCCGCATGTGAAACATCTTATAGGTATAATCAATCTCGCATCAACCTCCAATTATCTGTAACTTTTCTGATCCCTCGCCCTTGCACCTGGACCACCAAACTTTTTGGGCTCTTTTCTGCGGGGGTCTCCCACAACCATTGTCCTATCATATTCAATGAAAGCTGTGCGTAGTTGTGTGCTCTTTGTCCATTTCAATAAGGCGTTTGCGATGGCCATTCTGGCTGCCTCAGCCTGTCCCATGTAGCCCCCACCCGAAACCTTAATGTCTATGTCCAGCTGCTTCCAAACTTCGTCGCCAGCTTGTATGAGGGGCTCCATTATCTTTTGGCGTGCAACTTCTGGCTGATAAATTTCCAGTGGAATCATGTTAATTCTTATCCTTCCTATGCCGGGCTTAACAACTGCCCGAGCTATGGCTGTCTTTCTTTTCCCACTAACCACTAGAACCTTTTTTGCGGGCATGTTATTCACTGCTCCAACCTATTTCCTTTGCAAGTTCACCCAGTGTAAAGTAGGGGCATGTCAGCTTTTTGGCTTGTGCCTCCTCTATTGTTTCCATCTCTCTGTTCTTCAATTCTTCCGGGATGCCTATGAAGACCTTAAGCCTTTTGTAGGCTTGCTTGCCCTTCGGCTGCTTGTATGGAAGCATACCCCTAACAGTTTTTCTGAGGATTCTGTCCGGTCTCCTAGGATGCATGGGACCTTTCCCCGGATGACCAACCTCAAGAAACTCTTTTGCTTCCCTAACCCTGCTTTTCCTCTTCCCAGATATTATGGCTTTTTCAGCATTTACAACGGCTATTTTTTCGCCCTTCAGTAGGCGTTTGGCAATTATACTTGCCATTCTTCCCAGAATCAACCCGTCGGCATTAATAATTTTATAATCGCTTTCCAGCTGCATTTTTTCACCCTATAATCTTAACCTTTGAACCTTTCGGATTTTTCTTGACAAGCTCAATTATGGATAGGCATTTCCCCCGCGCTTTCCTTATTTTCTCTCTGGCCTTTTGCGAGAATGCGAAGGCCGCAACGGTTATTGGATGGTCTATTTCGCCCGCGCCCAGCACCTTACCCGGAACCACCACAATCTCGTTTTTCTCTGTGTATCTGTTTAATCGGCTTATGTTTACAGCTATGCGCTTTCTCCTAGGCTTTGCCAAGAGTTCGGCTATGCGCTTCCAAATTTCTGCCTCATTTTCCTTACTCTGTTTTCTTAGGAAGCGAACTGTTTGGAGGAGCTCCGGGTTTGTCGCCTTAACTTTCCTCAAGTTGTTTGCACCTCAATCTGTTTTGCAAGCTCTTTAAGGTCCCTGTCCAAAATTTTGACGGCTTCCATCATAATTCTTTCTGGTGGAAGCGCACCCGTTGATTCTATGCTGAATATGAAGGCGTTTCTCTCCCAGTCAACCTCTATTGCTGGCGGCTGCTTTGGGCAAACATCCACACAGTCTCGGCATAGGGTGCAAGCTAACAAGCTGCGAACTTCTATTTTTCCCTCATGTTTCGCCAAAACCTTTCTTGGGCATATCTCCACGCACTTGGCGCAAGCATCGCAGCTTTTTCCATCTATTTTTATTTGTGGCAAGTATTTGTATGAGCACAGCGAAACGGGCTGCCACTTAGCGTGGTTTTTCCCTTTTCCAAGCCTTGCATAAGCCTCAAGCCTTAACTTCTGCCCTTTTGCAAGCTTAACTATTGGAATTTTGTCGCTGACGGGAACTATGTTTGGGTTTTCGGAGACAATCTCGCCTGAATAAACAGTTACTGTTCCTTCCTTTGCCTCCCTGTCCAGTGTAAGTGTGACCCTGCAGAGGTTGCATCCGAACTCACTTTTACATGAGCATTCTTCTGGGAGGTTGTAGCTGTCAAGGTCTGTTTTTAACGGGATCAATCCAAGCCTATGGGCTATAATTTCATCATGAAAAACTGAAGAATTCTCTATGATTACAACATCATCAATCGCCATGGATGGAACTTCAGCAATAATATTCCTTCTTATGGCATTAACAAACGGGGTGTCAACTCCCCTTATAAGCAGGCGCAAGTTTTTATCGTCCCTTTCAAGCACCTCTATATCCACTTAGCGAAACGCCCCATTAACAGCTCAAACCTACATAGTGCCGTTGAATAGAATATTAGTGGGCAATATAAACTTGGCGATTACACTCGGAATTCTTTTCACAAGGCGCTAGATGTAAAATTGGAGGTTGCAACCATCCAGCGGTACGTGGACAAAGAAAAGGTTTTTAGTTAAGTTGTTATATGAGTGTTCTGCAAGTGTTTAATTAGGCGCTAAATGTGAGGTTGAGTTAATGTCAGTGTTTGCAGCTCCAGGAGCATATGACCGTGCCATAACCGTTTTCTCACCAGATGGAAGGCTTTTCCAAGTTGAGTACGCCATGGAACTTGTTAACCGTGGAGCAACAATTTTGGGGATAAAGTGTTCCGAAGGTGTTGTTTTAGGGGCTGAGGAAACGGTTGAACCCCTTGAGGAAACTGGTTCTTCATGGAAGATTTTCAAGATTGATGAGCATATTGGCGCAGCCATAGTTGGTTTAAGCTCTGACGCTAGGGTTTTGATAGACCAGGCGCGGATTTATGCGCAGAGTAATAGGCTGACTTATGACGAGCCCATAGACGTTGAAGTTGTGACTAAACGCATATGTGACATACAGCAGCTTTACACACAGCACGCTGGCGTCAGACCCTTCGGCGTTTCACTAATATTTGGAGGAGTTGACAAAACAGGGAATCGCCTTTTCATAACGCATCCCAGCGGGACGTATAAGGGGCATAAAGCCACTGCTGTTGGCGCTGGAAGAGAAACAGTAATGAACATTTTGAAGGAGGAGTACCGCGAGGACATGAGCCTTGAAGATGCCGTGAAGCTTGCAGTGAAATGTTTAGTTAAGGCTCTTGAGGCTAGGCAGCTTCCGCCAAGGATAAAGATTGCAGTTATACCATCGGCGACGAAGAAGATGGAGATGCTCAGCGACGAAAAAGTTGAGGGGTATGTAAAGAAGTTTGTTTCAGGCAAGTGAAGAGGGAATGAGTGAAAAATATACTGTTGCACGTATTACAAAGGATAATGAGCATTTTGAGGTTTTGGTTAAGCCAGACAAGGCGCTTGACTACCGCCTTGGCAAGATATCCTCAATAACAGATGTCCTAGTCGCAGAAACAATATTTTCAGACGCAAGTAAGGGCACAAAGGTTTCCGAAGAAGTCATACGCAGAGCCTTTGGAACCACCGACCCCCTAAGGGTGGCGGACATAATTATAAAGAAGGGAACACTGCAACTTACGACGGAACAGCGTAGAAAAATGATTGAGGAAAAGCGGAGACAAATAATAGCCTTCATATCAAAACAGTGCGTAGACCCAAGAACTAATCTTCCACATCCACCACTGCGTATTGAACAGGCCATGGAGCAAATCCACTATTCAATAGACCCCTTTAAACCCACAGAGGAGCAGGCAAGAGAAGTAATAAAACTGCTTAGGCAGGTTCTGCCCCTAAAAATGGAGCAAGTTTCTGTCAGCGTGCACATACCGGCCGAATACGCGGCGAGAGCCTATGGAACATTAAAAGCCTTCGGAACAATAAAACGCGAGGAATGGCGAGCCGACGGTTCATGGCACGGAGTCCTCGAGATGCCGGCTGGCCTTTATGGGCCTTTCCTAGAGAAGATTGGAGAAGTAACGAAGGGAAACGCTGAGGCGAAAGTAATATCATAATTTATGATTAAATTGTTGGATGTGTTTTTATGCCGACATTTTTTGAAAGGAGACAGATTGTGACTCCCGGCGACCTACTTGCTGAAGGTGACTACATAGCTGGCGAAAACACGTATAAAGAGGGAAACAGAATCTACGCCGCAAGAATTGGGCTTGTGGAGTATGAGGATAAGAAGGTAAGTGTTGTCGCATTAAGGGCCTTCTACATCCCAAGGGTTGGCGACACTGTCATAGGAACCGTTGTTGAGGTTGGATTCAGCGGCTGGACCGTAGATATTAATGCACCTTACCTAGCCATGTTAAGGGCTTCCGACGTGCTTAATAGACCCTTTAAGCCGCAGAAAAACGATTTGACCGAAGTGTTGGATGTTGGAGACCTTGTTGTTGCGAAAATAGTCTCCTATGATAGGACCCATAACCCACAATTAAGCGTGGATGAGCCCGGACTTGGAAAAATCACCCGTGGCCAGATAGTGAAGATAACGCCCACTAAAATTCCTCGCGTTATCGGGAAGAAGGGTTCAATGATATCTATGATAAAACAGGAGACTGGATGCCACATAATATTGGGGCATAATGGAATAATACTAATCACGGGGAAAAGCTTGGAGGATGAGGAGTTGGCGATGATGGCAATTCACAAGATTGAGGAGGAATCCCACACAACCGGGTTAACAGACCGCATATTGCAGATGATTAAGAAGGAAAAAGAAAAGAGAGGAGGTAGTTAAAATGAGTCAAAAACCTGAAAAATTAATTGATAAAAAGGGTTTAAGGCTTGATGGAAGAAAGCCAGACGAGCTTAGACCAATAAAAATTGAGGTTGGCGTTTTATCAAACGCTGATGGTTCAGCCTACATTGAACAAGGGAAGAACAAAATTTTAGCCGCAGTTTACGGTCCTAAAGAGTTGCATCCTAAACACATGGCCTTGCCTGATAGAATGGTTTTGAGATGTCGTTATCACATGGCACCATTCTCTGTTCAGGAACGCAAATCGCCAGCACCATCCAGAAGGGAAATAGAATTGTCGAAGGTTATTAGGGAGGCTATTGAGCCAGCCATATTCGTTGAATATTACCCGCGCACAGCCACAGACGTTTTTGTGGAAGTTTTGCAAGCTGATGGAAGCACAAGATGCACGAGCATAACGGCTGCTTCTTTGGCGTTGGCGGACGCTGGAATACCCATGCGGGACTTGGTGGTCGCGTGCTCAGCCGGAAAAGTTGAGGATACAATTGTCTTGGATTTGATGGATATTGAAGATAAGGTTGGCTCAGCGGATGTTCCAGTGGCTTACATGCCAAACCTCGGCGTTATAACTCTCCTTCAGATGGATGGAATCTTAACGCCGGAGGAGTTTGAGAAGGCTGTTAACCTCGCCATTGATGGTTGCAAGAAAATTTACGCCATGCAGAAGGAAGCCTTAAAAGCGAAATATGTTAGCGTTAAGGAGGTTGAAGAGTAATGTCAACAATAGTTGTCCGCGTGAAACAGAAGCAAATCGCTCAATTAATTGCCAAAGGTAAGAGACTTGACGGCAGAGGTCTAAACGACTATAGAGAGATAAAAATTGATCAGGGAATAATTGAAAAGGCTGAGGGCTCAGCGAGGGTTCTCCTTGGAAAAACAGAGGTCATGGTTGGAGTAAAAATTGAAACTGGCGAACCGTTTCCAGACACGCCCAACGAAGGAGTCTTAACAGTAAACGCGGAACTCGTGCCCTTGGCGTCGCCGACCTTTGAGCCAGGTCCACCGGATGAAAATTCAATAGAGTTGGCAAGGGTTGTCGACAGGGGAATAAGGGAGTCAAAAGCCATAGATCTGGAAAAACTTTGCATAGCGCCTGGCAAAAAGGTCTTCGTTATATTTGTTGACATTTATGTGCTTAATCATGATGGAAACTTGATTGATGCTTCATCGTTGGCTGCTATGGCCGCCTTGCTCAACACAAAAATGTTTAACTACGAAATTGAAGAGGGCGAAATAAAAATTAAGCCTGGCTACACGGCGCTTCCGGTTAGGAGACATCCAGTATCCGTCACTTTTGCAAAGATAAATGATAGGCTTGTGGTGGATCCTTGGCTTGAAGAGGAGCAGATAATGGATGCCAGACTAACCATAACAATAGATGATGACGGCAACATATGCGCGGTTCAAAAAGGCGGGAGTGGATACTTCACGCCCAAACAAGTGTTTGAGGCTGTTCAAATAGCCAGAGAAAAAGCCGCAGAAATTAGGAAGAAGCTAGGGTGGTGAAAAGGATGGGGAAAAGGACAAAGAAGGTTGGTCCAACCAGAGGTTTAGGACCCCGCTACGGAGCCACCGTTAGGAAACGTTACATAAAGATAGTTACCGAGATGAAAAAGAGCCACAAATGTCCTCAATGCGGGCTTCCAAGAGTGAAGAGAGTGAGCGTAGGCGTTTGGAAATGCAGAAAATGTGGCTTCACATTCACCGGTGGGGCTTATACTCCATCAACAAAGCTTGGCATCGTGGCTAAACGTGTTGCTAAGGGTGCTCCAGTAGAAGAGGTTGAAGCTTCTGCGGCAACTGAAGAGGAATAGGCTGAAATCTTGATACTTTTAACCACCTCGCGGAGACCAACAAAGGGCATAAGAACCTTTTGCAAAGACCTATCGCATACAATCCCAAACATTTTGAGGATAAACCGTGGAAAACTAAGCCTTGAAGGCGTGGCAGCAAAAGCCATAGAGCTTGGCGCGGAAAAAGTGGTGATTGTTGACCGTTGGAAGGGCGGACCGGGAAAAATAGAGCTTTACCGTGTTAATGGTAGGTTGCAGCCAATACCACCCCTAATATATTTGAGGGGTGTGAAGCTCCGCAGAGAATTTCAAACAATGCCGAGGGGGAGAAGGATAAAATCTGTTGCCATTGCAGCTTCGCCGAAGCCATCCCAAGAGGTTGGCAGGCTTGAGAAGGCTTTTTCAGATTTCTTCAGCATCCCAATAGTTTCCCGCGAGGATGAGTATAGGGGCTATGGTGCCATAATGCAAATCGCCACCAATCCGGCTGGGGAAATTGTGGCAACTTTTAGGCTTCTTCCGGAAAATGTGGAAATAGGTCCAAGGATGAGGATATCCCATTTAATATGGGACTTGACGGTTCATGAAAGCTAAAGCGGTTGTCCGCCTAAAACTTCCTTCAAAAATGATTCTGGAAATAGTTTATAGGGCGCTTATGCCGGAAGCCGCCAAACCAGCCACAACCCGCTCCAAGGCAGACTTAAAAATTGAAAATAATTTTTTGGTTTTGGCTGTTGAGGCTAGGGATACTGTGGCTTTGCGGGCAGCCTTAAATGCCTATCTAAGATGGGTTTCAGCCGTTTGCAATGTCCTTTCTGTTTTGGATAAGCTTGGCTAAAACCATCCGTGGTTAGCGTTCTCTTTTGCCTTTTATGTATTCTTCCACCCATTCTTTTGCTGTTGGGTCTGGGACTTGCACTGGTGGGTGTTTGAAGGCGTATGATGATATGCTTATTAGTGGTCCGGCTATTTTTCTGTCTAACGCCAATTTTACAGCCCTTATCACGTCTATGACTACTCCGGCGCTGTTTGGCGAGTCTTCCACCTCGAGCTTAACGGTTATTGTTAGGGGTCTGTCTCCGAATTTTCTTCCCTTAAGCCATATGTAGCAGATCTTCTTGTTCCCCAAAAATGGCACGTAGTCTGACGGCCCTATGCGGGTTGGCACATCGTAGGGCACTAGGCTTTTAACGGCTTCTGTTTTGCTTATGCGCTTCGTTTTTAGGCGTTCTTCAACGGTCATGTTTAGGAAGTCTGTGTCTCCGCCCAAGTTCAGCTGGTACGTTTCGTCTACAATTACGCCTCTGTCAACGCATAACCGTACGAGGTTTCTGTGGAGTATCGTTGCGCCAAGCTGACTTTTAATGTCGTCGCCAGCCACCGGCAGTCCCCGCTCCTCAAATTTGCGGCTCCATGCCGGGTCTGAAGCTATAAACTCTGGTATGCAGTTTATGAAGGCGCATCCAGCATCCAGAGCAGCTTGGGCGTAAAAGCGTGTGGCATTGTGGCTTCCAACGGGCAAGTAGTTAATGAGAATTTCCGCATCAGCCTCTTTTAAAACGCTTACAACGTCTGCTGGCTTAACCTCGCCTTCGTTATAAACGTTGAAGGGTTCCATCATGTGTTTTGCAACCCCGTCAAGAACTGGTCCGGGTGAGACTTTAACGCCTAATGGTGGCACGTCTGCGAATTTGGCACAGCAGTTTGGCTCTGCGAATATGGCTTCAGCCAAATCCTTTCCAATCTTGTTCTTGTCCACGTCGAAAGCCGCGACAAATTTTATGTCTTTAACATGGTATCCGCCGAAGTTAACATGCATTAGTCCCGGGACGGTTTCGCCCTCCTTCGCATTCTTGTAGTATTCTACTCCTTGAACTAGGGCTGATGCTGAGTTGCCAACGCCAACCAGTGCCACGCGGATTTCAGCCAAGCTTTGCTCCCTCTTCTGCGGTTTGCGTTGAATGGGTTTAGCTTTTGTTCTCTATAACCTTTTCTGGTTTATGGCAAGATTAAAAGGGAACCTTCAACAAAACTATCAGAAAGGCGAAATGGTTATGGCTGAAGGTGAAGTAGACGTCAAATTTGAACCTTTCAAAGAAATAGTCATCATGGAACGCAACTTCTTCGCTTCGCCAGAAGACATTGCAAGGTTTGCCTCAATAATAGCCGGAGGAAAAACGGCGGGTCTGTACTGGACTGATGGCGTCGTATTCCTTTATTTCCCACTTCCAGCAACAACGGAAACCGCTGCGAAGGCGCTCGTCGAAAATGGAAGGGTTTACTGGACTTTTGTCGGGTACGCGCTTATGCCAAAATACCAACCGTTAATCGAGACTAGGGAGAAAATAATAGTTCCAGTTATAGACATGTCATCAAACCCCATGTTCCGAAAGGTTGCAAACTGGCTGAAAGAACAAAGGAAAACATAAAACCCTAAACTGGAGCAAAATGTCTACAACTAAAGAAAACGATGCGTCTACAAGAATAGTCTATGTGAAGGGTAAAATCTTCTCCGGCTCTGGGGAAGGTGCACATTTCACTGCGCTTCCTTGGGTTAGAAAGCAGATAAAGGAAAAAATTGGCTTTATGCCTCATCCGGGGACGCTCAATATAAAACTGATTGAGGAGTTTGTGGAAGCCAGAAAGTTGCTGGAAAATGCAAAAGCTTTAGAAATTATGCCAGAACCCGGGTACTGCAGCGGAAAATGTTTCAAAGCGCACATTGGAAAGCAAAACATGTCATGTGCTATTGTTTTGCCATGCATCGAAAACTATCCAAGGGACGTTTTGGAAATTGTTGCACCTTCCAATTTGAGGGAAAAATTGAAGCTTAGAGACGGCGACGAGGTGGAAGTTAGGATAGTTCTTGAATAGAGATTTATTAAGCCTGCTTGCGCTTTTCCTTGAAGAAGTTTCTTAGATATTCTTTGAGGTATCCCTTCTTTTTCAAGTACAGTCCATACTTTGCAAGGGCGCTCATGGCTCTGGCTGCATCCTCTGGGGAGGAGTATGCCGGGATTCCAAGCTTTTCGAATCTGGAGCGCGTGTGCAGTGCCATTTCAGTTTCGCCGATGTCGCATGCAACTATGGGCTTTTCATATTTGCTGGCAACCTTCGCCACCCTATCAATGTAGTCTTCTTGCAGTGCCGGCGTGTGGTGCAGTCCGAGAAGCAGTATTCCATGAATTTCCGGGTCTTGGAAAACGATGTCTGTTGCCAACTCAAACATTTCTGATGTGGCGGAGCCAGTAACGTCCACAGGGTTTAGGTTTGTCGCAAACTTCGGCAGTTTTCCCTCTCGTTTGAGCTTTTCGAACTTTTGAAGGGTTTTCTCAGAGAAACGCTTAACCACCAACCCTTGCGTTTCGCATTCATCAGCCGCCAATATTCCGGGTCCGCCAGCATCGGTTATTATTGCCACGTTTTTCCCAGCGGCTGGTGGTTGCATTACAAAGGCTTTTGCCGCATCGAAAAATTCTTCCATGTCCCTAACCCTTAGGATTCCGGTCTGTGCAAAGGCGGCGTTGTATATTTGGTCTGAGCCAGCCATGGCGCCTGTGTGGGATGCTGCTGCCCTTGCTCCGGCTTCTGTTTTTCCGGCTTTGAGGGCTATTACTGGCTTTTTTCTTGTGACTTTTGAGGCTGCTTCTATGAAGGCTCTTCCGTTTTTGATGTCTTCAACATATAACAGTATCACCTTGGTTTCGTCGTCATAGTATAAGTAGTGGAGCATTTCGGCTTCGTCCACGTCACTCTTGTTTCCAAAACTTACAAATTTGCTTACGCCTATCTGTCTTCCAGCCAAATAGTCGAGGGCCGCTACTCCGAAGGCTCCGCTTTGGGTTACTATGGCTATGTTTCCCCTCATGGGTCTTGGAGTTGCAACAACCTCTTCACCAGTTGTCAAAATCTTTGTTTCTGGTAGGAAGAGCATGTCAACACCAGTCTTGGAGTCGTAGACTCCCAAGCAGTTGGGGCCTAGAACCCTTATTCCAGCCCTTTTCGCAATTCCAACAACCCTTCTCTCCAGTTCGTGATTGCCGATTTCCCCAAAGCCCGAGCTAATTATGACAACGGCCTTAACCCTCTTGGCTGCAGCGTCCTCCATTATTTCTGGGACAATTTCCGCTGGAACAACAATGACGGCAAGTTCAAGCTCTCCAGGGATTTTTGTCAGTTTTGGATAGCATTGGAAGCCTAAAATGTAGTCTTCATGGGGGTTTACTGGGTAAATATCCCCTTTAAAAACCCCTCTTCTCTTGTTTTCTACAAAATTTTTGAATATGACGTGCCCAGCCTTGTTTATCTTTTTTGTGGCGCCAACAACAGCCACAGACCTAGGATTAAAGAAGGCATCAAGCTGTTTCACAGAAGCTTCCAACATCCTTTCACCTTTTCTAAATGTTGGTTAGCGACTTTTCCTTTGCTGGTTTATCCCTTACTCTTTATTTCCTTTTCCCCGCTAAAAGTTGAAAGCACATAAGTTTTCTTGTCATTTTTGTGCTTGCCGAAAAGCCGCAAAAACGCTATCCTCTCTAGGTTTTGCTTTGGAAAATGGAGCTTCCACCAATCTTATTTTCTCTACCCCCTCCCCTCTAGAATTTTTCACGGCTTAAAACTATGATGAATATATGAAAAGCTTGAGGAAAGCTAACACCTTAAATGTTTAGCCTATTTAAACGCACTTTACGCACTATCACTATTGGCTTGTGTTCAATTTTTTCCAGCATCTCCCAGCTTACTTCAGTCAAGTCAACATTAAACTTTTCAGCCATTTCCCAAACTGTTCTTCCGGCGCCATATCCTCTGGCGCGGTTTGCGTTTTCCGCGATTGTTAACGCTTCTTCAGCTGAAATGGAGTGTCCAGCCACTGCTATTGGTGTTGCTCTCCTTTTTAGTTTTAGCATTCGCCCAGCAACGTAGGCTATGAAGCCGCCTATGCTTTTTATTCCCTTTATCGGTTTTGGTCTGGGTGTGAAATGAAAATTTCTGAAGGAGTAGGTTTTGTCTGTGTCAGCAATTATTACGCAGACCTTCTTCCCAAGTGCTTCAAATATTTTTCTACGTATTTCTTCGGCTATGGCTTGGGCGTTTTTTAGGGATAAACAAACATAAGCGTATGGGAGGTTTGTTCCGTCTATGCCTCCCTCAGAGCCGAACATTAGGGCTTGCAGCAAGCCAGCATGTTGTAGGGCGACTTGCTTGTGGCGGCTTCCAGCATCCCTCGGATAACTGCGAAGCTGCTGTATAAGTTTTCGCCGTAAATGGCAGACTGGACCGAGCAAATAGCCCCATACAAGTGGCATCCAAAGTGTGGCGATGATTTTTGCGTTTAGGCTTGGCGTTACCTTGCTTTCGTCGATGATGTTGCCAATGGCTGTTGCAATAGCCTTTTCAGAAACTACTACAAAGTCTCCGTCTGAAACTTTCCCTTCAATGCTTTTTATTATCTGTTTTATGTAGTCCTCTCCTGGTCGCCAATACTTTGTTGTTATGGCGTATGCCTTATACCTTGCCATTTAAAACCGCTTTAGAGGCTTTTGAACCGCTTCTTAATCTCTTCAATGTTGCATTCCGGAGGCTTCATCTTTCCCTCAGGGCAAAAGCCTAATTCAACGCATGTTGGTCCGGCATTCTCAAAAAGTGCCGGTGCAACCTTTTTTACCTGCCGGAGCATTTCCATTGCCACTTCGCGGAGCTCCCACTGGGAGCGAGCGCAACACCGCAAGTTAAAGAAGTGGCGGAGTTCGCGGGCATTCATTGTGACTACAATGTTTGTTTTCGCGGCGTTTGGAAGAATGTAACGCGCATCCTCCTTTGGAATGCCCATTTCCAAAAGTTTCTTGTACGCGGCGGAAATGCTCTCCAAAGTCTCGTCAAATATTTTTTTGGCTTCCGGGTTTTGGGCTATGGTTGGCGGCGTCACATACTTTTTCAAAGTGTCATATGTGACGTAGCGTTGGCTCTGCTGCGTGTATGAGGCAATGCGGTGCCTAACCAATTGGTGGGTTAGAGCCCTTGAAACCTCTTCTATGCTGAAGGTGAAGGACGCATGCTCAATCACAGACATGTGCCCATAGCCGGTCACCCGCTTAATCGTTTGCCTAGCCCTCTCCAAATCTATACTTTCAAAAATTTCGGACGGATTGCCACTTCTCGTTGATGTGAGGGCTGCAGCCCCGCAGAGGAGTTCGGGGTCCGCCGTATAACGGAGAAGCTTAACCTTCATTTTCGGGACACCTATTCACGTTCAGACCACGAAGGTAATAAATCCGTGTTTGCGATAAAACGCTTTTGGAGACCCTTATTGGCGAGGGCTAAAAAGCCATTAGACTACATAAACGAGTTATGCTCCAGCAGAAAAGCAGAGCGGCAGATGCTTGGAAAAGCTTTGCAAGCCCAATATGATAGGTGGACCAAAACCTTGGCCCTAAAAGACTTCTTAAAATTTAATGAAATTATAATGGCGAACAAGGCTGAAATTGGTGTTGCCCAGTTTTTTGGGAAGTTCCGCGCCTACGCCTTCGAAGAATACGTTTACCGCCTCCTAAAAGAGAGAATCGCCATCAAAGAGCCTTTTCAAGTTTTTTGGAGTGAAAGATGTCTTGTCTGGCAAGATGGCAAGAAAAGTTATGCCATGGAGTTTGATATTTCTATTGGGCGAAAAATGGACGAGTTCGTTGATCCGCTGGTTGTTTTTGACGCGAAGGTCGAGCTTGACTCGGCTAGGCTTAAAACAGCTGTTGCCTCTTTCGCCATTCTAAAACGTTGGAAGCCAAAAACCCGATGCCTGCTCGTTTACATAACAAGGGAGCTGGACGGCTGTCTTTTAGAGCTGGCTAAGGACTGGATTGATGGGATTTTCCAGCTTAGCTGGGAAAATGATGAAACTGCAGTTTTCCTTGATTATGTTGCCAGATGCATAGCTAAAAGGGGCTAGATTTTCGCGTATACGCGGTCGCTGGTAAACCTTCCACTTTCCATCTCCATTTCAATTTCGCGTAAGAGCAGTATTCGCTTAAATGTGGGCGGGTGTGTTGAAAACCAAGTGTTGATTTTCGCCCATGTGGATTTTGCCTCTTTCTCCATGGCCAGTTCCAGTTCCCGCTCGTCCAAAACGCCATCCTTATCTAAGTCGTATCCCGCTTTTTTCTCCATTATAGATGATATTTCCAGCTTTGCCATCGCCGGGTCACCAATGTAGAAGGTTCTTGCTCCAGAAGGAGGTTTAGGCGAAAGCGACAGCCCATAGGTGATTTTTGCCAAGGCGCTTTGGAGGCTTCTAGGAGACCCAGTTAGGTAGGCGGAATAGGCGTCAGCATAGTGCTCCCGCAGTCTACTTAAGCCTCTAACGCATAAAAGTGAAATAATGTAGACTATGTAGGAGATTATTGCCACTGCGAGAAAGGCTGCCTTTATGCTGCCTTCTTCCTTCTTCTTTGAGGCTGGAGCCCACCTTCCAGCCTCCCATGTTGCCCGGGCAATCAAGTAGGCGAGTAGTGGCAGGGCTGAAAGCACTGTCATAACTATGAAGTCTTTGTGTTTTATGTGGCCTAGCTCGTGGCCTATTACGCCCCTAATCTCGTCTTTGTTAAGTTTCTTGAGGAGTCCTTCATGTACTGCTAGGGTGGCGTCTTTTGCTGTTCTGCCGAAGACGAAGGCGTTTGGCGTTTCATCTGGCACTATGGCCAGTTTTGGCATTGGCAGTCCAGACTTGTCGGCTAATTCTTTCACTGTTTCTTCAAGCCATGGGTTTTCTCCCTTCTCCAGATAGCGGAGCCTAGTTGAGCTTGCCACTATTGCTGGGCCTATCAAATATTGGATAAGTATGAATAGTGCTGTGCCTATTACGGCGTAGATGAGGCTGAACTGGAAGATTATCATTATTGCTGACAGAAAGAGCGCAAATATGAAGGCTACTAGGAATATGGACGTGCCCATTGCAAGCTTTAACTCGGCCAGCCTTCCCAAGGGCTCACCAGCATTCTTCTAGTTGAAAACGTAAAAGGCATCTTTGGTTAAAGCTTTATCCCTCACTTCATGTACTTCTTCGGATTTTTCCTAAACTCTTCCTCACACATTTTAGAGCAGAAGTAGATTATGCGGCCTTCGTGTTCAATTTTGCTGAAAGCCGTTTCCGGGTCTATTTTCATTCTGCAAACCGGGTCTGTTACAAGAATCTTCTTCACCATGGCTTTCACCTCCTCTGGTTCATACTTCCTTAAAGTTTGACTGTTTAATGCAACTATAACCGTGCTGAAGGACATTATTAGTGCGCCAACCGCCGCTGGCAGTGTCACGCCAAAACCCGATAGGATTCCAGCCGCTAATGGAATTGTTATTATGTTGTAGCCTGCAGCCCACCATAGGTTTTGAGCCATCTTTGCATAGGTTTTACGCGAAATGTCTATGACTTTCACAACATCTCTTGGGTCGTTTTTTACTAGGATTATGTCTGCGCTTTCTATGGCTACGTCTGTTCCTGCGCCTATGGCTATGCCAACATCAGCCGTTACAAGGGCTGGCGCGTCGTTCACACCGTCGCCGACCATGGCAACTCTATAGCCCTCTTCCTTGAGCTTTTTTATTTTTTCAGCCTTTTCGTCTGGGAGAACCCTTGCGAAATACTTGTCTATGGCTAGCTCTTTTGCAACCCAGCGGGCAACCTCCTCAGAATCACCAGTCAACATGTAAACTTTCAAACCATTCTCTTTCAGCTTTTTAACAGCCTCGCGGCTTTCCTCTCTTATGCTGTCTGCCAAAGCAAAAGCACCAGCAAGCTTCCCATCCACAACGGTGAAGACAACCGTTTTGCCCTGTTCTTGCAGCTCCCTTATCTTTGGGTCTTCAACGGCTATTCCCAACTCTTCTAGAAGGTTTATGCTTCCAACATAAACCTCTTTTCTTCCAACTTTTCCGTAGGCGCCTTTTCCGGGCAAAGCCTTAAAATCCTTGGCTTGTGAGGTTTTGATGCCTTTGCTTTCGGCATGCTCCACTATGGCTTTTGCTATTACGTGTTCGGAGTTTAGCTCCACGCTTGCCGTTAGCCCCAAAAGCTTCTTTTCGGGTATGAAGGCGACGATGTCGCTGACTCCGAATTTTCCAACCGTTAAAGTGCCAGTCTTGTCGAAGACTATGACGTTGACATCCTTAACCATTTCGAAGGCTCGCCTATCCCTTATGAGGATTCCGTTTTTCGCTGCTATGGATGTGGAAAGTGCTACAACCAGTGGTATGGCTAAACCCAAAGCGTGGGGACAAGCGATAACAAGAACTGTTACGGCTCTTTCCAGGGCGAAATCCAAACTAGCCATGAAAGACCATGCTGTGAAGGTTATTATGCCAACGCTTAACGCCACATAGAAGAGCAGTGCAGCAGCTCTGTTCGCCAAATCCTGTGTTCGCGAGCGGCTTTCCTGGGCTTGCCTAACCAGCTTAATAACCTGTGCCAAATAGGTTTCTTCGCCTGTCCGCTCTATCCGCACTTTTAGGATGCCATCCCCGTTTATTGAGCCTCCAACAACCTTGTCCCCAACCTTTTTGCCTATCGGCTTTGACTCGCCCGTCAATAAAGCCTCATTAACATATGATTCGCCTTCGATGACCATGCCGTCTGATGGGATTTTCTCGCCTGGTCTGACGAGGACAACGTCGCCTTTATTTAGTTGGGATACTGGTGTGTCTATGATTTCGCCGTCTTTTATTAGGTGGGCTGTTGTTGGCATTATGCGGACAAGCTCCTCCAAAGCCATGGAAGCCCCCATGACGCTTTTTGCCTCTATCCAGTGCCCCAAAAGCATGACATCAATTAGGGTTGCAAGCTCCCAGAAGAAGTCCTTGCCGCTTATAAGGTGGAAGACTGTTCCAAGGGAGTAGAACATAGCCACAGACATAGCCATGCCAATAAGCGTCATCATCCCGGGCTGTCTGCCCTTCACCTCTTCGGCTAAGCCCTTTAGAAAAGGCCACCCGCCATAAAGATAAACGATTACGGATAGGAGGGCCAGCACTTCTTTCTGGTAGGGAATTTTTATCCATTCCAAGCCAAGCCACATTTGAATCATTTCTGAAAGAAGCAGAATTGGCACCGTTAGTATTAGCGAAACCCAGAATCGCCGCTTAAACTCCCCCACGTGGTGAACGTGGTGATGATGGCTGTGAGCACTATGCGCGCTCAAGCATTTCTCCCCGAAAGTTTCAACCTTTCAGTCTTTCCAAAATTATCGCTGGGCAAATCTTCTTTACGCCTTCAATAGGCCCAATTTTTTCTGATATAAGCCTTGTCAGTTCTCGTCCATCCTTAGTCCATATTTCAGTCATTATCATGTGGTCTCCTGTGGATGTGGCTACACAGCGGATTTCCTTGAAATCGCAGAGTTTTTGGGCAACCTCCAAGAGTTTCGACGGGTCCACATCTATGCCTACTATTGCAACGGTGTTTAAGCCTATTTTCGCTGGGTCTATTTCCACAGTGAACCTTTTTATAACGCCATTTTCCTTCAAGGCTTTAACCCTTTTCCTTATCGTTGATTCGCTCAGCCTCAATTTTTTGGCTATATCCAAGAAAGCGAGACGCCCATCCTCCTCTAGGAGTTTTAGGATTTTGAGGTCGAGCTCGTCTATTTCCGCAATCTTTTTTACCATTTTCGCACCATTCTGTACGTTTTTAGCCGAATTTTGTACGAAAAATATATAAGCCTTGAAGGATAAAAGGATTATGGTTTAAAAGTTTGAGGAGGAATAAATAAATGGAAAAAATTGAAGAGAAAAAGCCGCTGTTGAGCCTCGGCGAAGTTGTCCCAGACTTTGAGGCGGTCACAACGCATGGGAAGATTAGGCTTTCAGACTTTAAGGGGAAATGGGTCATACTGTTTTCGCATCCAGCTGACTTCACACCAGTTTGCACAACAGAGTTTGTGGCTTTTGCTCAAATTCATCCAGAGCTCGTTAAGCGAAACGTTCAGCTTATAGGATTAAGCATTGACAGCGTCTACTCCCATATTGCTTGGGTCAGAACTATAAAGGAAAAGTTCGGCGTAACTATACCTTTTCCGGTTATTGCTGACTTGGACATGAAAGTTGCCAACCTATTTGGCATGATACACCCCAAACAGAGCACAACAGCCGCCGTCCGCTGCGTCTTTGTAATAGACCCAGAAATGAAACTGCGGGCAATGGTATACTATCCGCTGAATGTTGGAAGAAACATGGACGAGATTTTGAGGCTAATAGATGCCTTACAAACAGCCGACAAATACAAGGTGGCTTTACCAGCCAACTGGAGACCAGGCGACCCAGTAATAGT
>Ga0207433_10000768_pt1 | contig 72140 bp, 94 predicted proteins | sample YelNatPaOPGAMG01_FD_187559 | JGI IMG/M metagenome (GOLD analysis project Ga0207433, IMG submission 187559) | Hot spring thermophilic microbial communities from Obsidian Pool, Yellowstone National Park, USA - OP-RAMG-01 (SPAdes) (version 3) | ecosystem: Environmental > Aquatic > Thermal springs...
GAAAGAAAAAGAAAACAAAAAGAGATAAAAACCTCAAAAGATTAGGTGAAAGAACAGGACCAATAAAAACAAATATTCCTAAAACAATCCCCATTGCTCCAACCAACATCTCAGTTAAAATCACCTTAATTTCAAAGAGGTGGTAGCGAGTGATAGCGAGCGCAGTGAAACCAATGACGAAAATTGTAAAAATAGGACCTATCCAGACAAATCTATAATCACCCAGTAAGGGTAAAATCAAATTACAAAAACTCCCAAATAAAGAAGAAAGCAAGGCACCCAAAAATAAATATTTCATTTGTAGTCGTTCTATTCCCCGAGAAATAAAATATTTTCTAATTAAATTATAAAAAGCCCAACCGATTGTTCCTAAGAAATAAATAGCAAAAATATATAATCCTGGTCCTGTGATGATCTTCCAAGGATGCAAGATAATAGTTTTAACAGTAAAACCTGGTATTAAGGTAATTATTGAAATTAAGGGGATTGAAAGAATAAGATAAATTTTATGATATTTTTGGGGTCGGTATTTTTCCAAAATACTAATTGTAGTTGGGAAAATTAAAGAAAAATATAAAAAAGTACCGGCAATTAGAATTGCACTAATATAACTTAACTGAGACCATAAAATAGCAGATTTTAAAGTTTCAACCTTAAGACAAATGGCATTTGTAAAAGCCCAAAAGGCTACACTTATAGTAGTTAGGCTAAACCAAATATTAATTTTGTCTTTTGGATTTTTAAAATAAATAAAAATGGCAATGAGTAAATTAAGAATGGTAAATATTAAAAGAAGAATAAAATTAATAGCCATAAAATTGTTATTTTATAAACCATTCGTAAAGTTTTGGATTTACTTTTAATAAAAAATCTTCAGCCTCTTTTAAATCTAATAATGCAGCTGTTGTAGCAGTATTTGGCTGATAGAATTTAATTCTTCCAATTTGTTTACAAGGAAATAAATTTTGAAGGGATTTTAAATAATTTGATTCAATTGCCATATACCAATATTTAATTCCATTTTTTATTGACCATTTATACATAAGTTTAAAAAGGAGGTTGATTAGATTGAAACCTTGTCTCCTGAAATTTTTATCTATTGCTGTCCGAGAAATTTCTACTGTATCTTTTTCTTTTCGAATAGCATGGTTATTAATTAAATCTTTAAATTCTTTCTCGAGCATAAAATTTATATTTGGAGGAATAACTCGGCTATATCCCAAAAGCTCACCGTTTTTTGAAAATATTCCAAAATGAATTGAAAATTGGTCATACTCATCGAATTCTTCTTTGCTTTCATTCAACGGAAGCCATCTTAATTCTTCGCAAAAAATCTTATATCGAAATCGATATGCCCTTTTCATTTCATCTTTCTTTAAGGTTCTCGCTATAAAATCTCCTTCATATAATATAACACTGTGGTCATTTTTTATCTTTTCATTACTAATTTTCTCACCCTTCCTTAATCTAACTTTTGACAACAATTTTTGCCATAAATAAAATGGATTTATCATATGTTGTAAAGAAGATTTTTTATTTTTCTCCAAAAAAATTCCTCTTCCGTTTCTAATTTTATTTTAACACATTTTTTAAATAAAACCTTTTTAAATAAACTTATCAAAAAATCAAAATTTTCCCAACAAAAAAGAGGCCTAAAAGTTGAGGCCTCCAAAATTTTGAAATTTTGAAAATTTGTTTTTGTGAAATTTTTAAAATCGCCATTTCTACTCTCTTTCTTAAATTTTTTGAAATTACCTTCATCATTTATATTATTAAAAATTCAAAAACATTGTCAAGTGTAGAATTTTAATCGATGATTTCTATTTGTTCTGGTTTTTTAATGATGATTTCGGGTTTTCCTTGGTATTCTTCGACCATTCCTTTGACCTTTATTTTTTTGTTCAAATAGAATTTATCGGGATCAAAAGGAAATTTCGAAAGATAGCCAGAAAAAATAACGATCGTTAAACATTCTTGAGGGTAGGGCTTTTCTAAATCTAAAAAAATATTATTGTTTTTTGAGCGAAAAGCCCTAACGACTTTTCCTTGGGTTAAAATTTCTTTTTGAAAAAAATTTTTGGCTTGGCAAGCAGGAACAAAAATCATTTTTTCTTCGCTCCATTGGCAACCTCTTTTTTCTGCTTTTGCTTCATTTTCAGCCTTTAAGATTTCTTCTTTATTTTTCAAATCATCAAAAAGAAAAGAAACAACCAAACCTTCTCTTAAAAGCAAAAGACCAATGTTTTCATTATCTAAAAAGACATCTCTTAAATAACGGCAATATTCATCTTTATCTTCTTTTTGTTTTTTTAATTTTATTTTTTTGTTTAAAACCATTTCTTCTAATCTTTTTTGAGCAATAGAATAGCATTTTTCTCCTTTTTCATCAGCGTTAATGCCCAAAATCCTGATATAATATCCTCCTTCCATTAAGAGCGTGTCACCGTCAACGACTTTTAAAACCCTGTCTTCTGTTTCTTTTCCGATTTTTTTTAAACCCGGGCAAGAAATATCTTGTTTTTTAAAGAAAAAATCTGGTTTAATTAAAAAAGAGAAAAAAGTAAAAAGAGCTCCAAGAAAAATTCCGCCAAAGAAAATAAAAAAATATTCTTTTTTAAACTTAAAAGAGACCATATTGGGGAACGATGATTTGTCCTTCTTTTTTATTGCCAAGAGAAATGGTTTTCTTTTTCAAAAAAAGATAACCCGTGAGAGCGCAACAAATGGCGTCTAATTCATCCGCTGTTAAATTTTTTTGCGAGATTTTAATTCCTAATTTTTTTATGGCATTTAATAATTTTTTTTCTCCTTTTTGTTTTCGGGGCAAACCCAAAATATCTTGGGTGGCGCCAGGATAAACTTCAATCACCCTGTATTTCTTTTTTAATTTTTCTTTTAAAAAAATTCCCCGTTTGGTCAGCATTCTCATCGGTCCCAAAGTAATGGGAAAGAATTTTATTTTCATTTTAAAAAGTTCTAAATCTGCTTTTCGAAAATGAAAGGGGGATTTCTTTTCCAAACTTTTTCTGCCAAAGGGTAAACCCAGGGGAGCGTCAATAGCAATGAGAGAGGGATTTTCTTTTTTTATTAAATCAAAAATTTCTCCGTTTGAAAAAATGATCTGACATTGGGCAATTAATTTTTTATTCAGAATACAAATGCCTGTTTTTCTTTTTTCGCTTCCTGCTAAATCAATTCCCAGAATTTTCATTTATTGAGGATAAAAATTTCTCTTCCGTCAAAAACGGGCTAACTTTCAGTGCTTTTTCAATAATTTTTCTTTTCTCTTCTTCGCTTTTTGTTTTCAGATATTTCTCTTTTAATTTTCTTAATTTTTTTCTTCTCCTTCTTCTTTCTAATTCTCTTTCTTTTTCTCTTCTTTTTTTGGCCATACGACTTTATATCCTTTTATTTTTTTTAATTTTGAAAAATCCCGACCTTTTCTGTGAACTATTATACTTTTTCCTTTAATTTCAATCAAGGTCGAAGGACGGGGATTTTTTACTTTTTTATCTTTAACATAAAAATCTACTTTATTTTTAAAATATTTTTTTGCTTCTTTTATATTTTGGGCTGGCTTTTTATCTTGGAGATTGGCGCTGGGCGCGATTAAGGGTCCTGTTTTGTCAATGAGATTTTTTAATTTTTTCTCTTTTATTAAACGGAAAGCAAATCTTTTTCTTCCTTGATGTAAATAAGAAAATTTTTGAAGGGGGCAATAAAGCGAGATTGAAATTTTCGAGGGCCACAAAAGAGAAAAAAGTTTTTTTTCTTTAAGAGAGGTTTTAATACCAAAAAGTTTTAGTTGTGAAAGAGAGGAAATTAAGACAATGGCGCTTTTTTTCTTCGTTCTTTTTTTTAATCGATAAATTCTTTTAATAGTTTCTTTGTTAAGAGCTGAGCCCAAAATACCGTAAATAGTGTCGGTTTTTATTATTCCCACTTTTCCTTGTTTTAAAAGATTGGCAATTTCTTTTTGGTTAAAACGAGAAAAGATCTTCGCTTTCATATTCAAAATCCGGTCCATGACCGGGAAAAATTTTAATTCCTTTTTTTAAAATTTTTTTTAATTTTTCAAAAGTTTTTTTTAGTTTCTTTTCAGAGCCACCCTTAAGGTCAGTTCGGCCATAGCCATCTTGAAAAATGAGATCTCCGACAAAGATAAAATTGTTTCCTAAAAAAGAAATGCTTCCTTGAGAGTGACCCGGCGTTTCTAAAATCAATAATTCTTCGCTATTGATCTTTAATTTGTCTCCTTCCTTTAAGTATTTATCTGCTTTGAAATCTAAAAAATCTTTTTCTTTTTCTCCCGCGAAAATAGGTGCTTTTGTTTTTTCTTTGATTTCGAGAGCGCCAAGGGTGTGATCTTTGTGATAGTGGCTAATGAGAATCGCTTTTACCTTTTTTTTCTTTTTTTCAATTTCTTTTAAAATTTCCTCGGCCGAAAAACCAGGGTCCAAAACAAAGATTTCCTTTTCTGATTCTAAGAGATAACAATTGGTCAAAAAAAATCCACCAACGATTTTTTCAATCTTCATTTTCGATTCCTTTCGAAAAAACAACAAGATAATACCTTTGGTTGATCAATTGTTTTTCATCTAAAATTTCTTCGATGATTTTTGAGGCGATTTGGCAATCCTTGGTACTCATTCTCTCTTTTTTTTCAATTTTATCGATCGTGATTTCTAAAATTTTTTTTCCTTCGATTGTTTTTTCTTTAAGATCAAGAATTAAGAATCCTTTTTCCTTTAACGGATTTAAAATTTCTTCTTTAATCTTTTTAGTATCCATAATTTAATTTATCACAAAATTTAAAAAAATGATATAATATGAAAATGCGGGTGTAGTACAATGGTTAGTACATGGCATTGCCAATGCCAAGATGAGGGTTCGATTCCCTTCACCCGCTTCAAGATTTAATGGCTCAAAAACGTACTTTGAAAATACTTTAAGGTTATAAAATATTGTGTTTGGTTGTAAAAGGGCGAGGAGAAACAAATTGTAACTGAATATCCAACAGAGGTGCGGTCGTTTTATCACATGAGATTAGAAATCAATCCTAAACTTACAAAAAGTTTTGATTTACTATGGAATGGATTAGAAATTACAACGGGTGCGCAACGAGAACATCGGTATGATGTTCTTGGAGCCGTAATTTGAAAAACCTCTTATTCCCGGAGAGCGAGTAAAAAAACAGGGTCTTGAAAGGAGGCGGAAAAGTTTTGTCCACGAGTGGATTTTTTTCAGAAATTTTTGACAAAATAAGTTCGGACAAAATCATAAATATACCCAAAATTATTTATTTTTTCTAAATTATTTTTTTAAAGTTAATATTAAATTTTCTTTAAAAAAGAAACGAATTCCTTTGCTTTATTGAAAGATTTGAGAAGGGCGGGAAAAGTGAGATAAAAAAAAGGATTCTTTTTTCCGAAAAAAGATGTTTTTCTTTCTAAAATTGCTTTTTTAAAATCTTCTAAATTTCTTCCTTCAAAAACGGTATAAGCGTTACCGATTGTTTGGGCTAAATGAGAATCGCTTCCGGCAAAAAAAGCAAGATTAAATTTTTTAGCAAAAGAAAACGCTTTTTTGTCAGCGAAAGAAAATGGTGCTTTGGCATTAAAGACCTCAACACCATCAAGAAAAGGAAGATATTTTTCCGGGTCATCTCTTAATCCAACCCAGAAATGAAAAGGGTGGGGAAGAACGCAGATTGCTTTTTGTTCTTTGATTTCTTTCAAAACATCTTCTATTTCCTCGCTTTTTATTTCTTCTGTTAAAAAAAGACCTAAAATCTCTCCAATCTTTTTTCCTTTTTTGTAAACCTTTATTTCTTGGCCGGGCACAAAAAAAAGGCCGAATTTTTTTGCTGCTTTTTTTGTCTCTTTCCAGCCAGCAGTGGTATTGTGGTCAGTAAGGGCAATTCCTTGCAAACCCTTTTTAAAGGCGCTTTTCATTAAATCATAAGGAGAGGAAAAACCATCGATAGAATAATAACTATGGCAATGAGTATCAATTTTGATCTTCATATTTTTTTGCCGTAAATTTAAAAATCAAAAATTTCTCGTTTAAAGGATCGATGCCTGCTTTTTGACAGGCAATAAAAATTTGATCCTCAATTGTTTTTATTTCTTCGATGTCCGGTAAAAGAAGACCGATTTTTTTTGACGATAATGATTTGACCAAAATTCCGTATTTTTTCGGGTCGAGCTCAGAAATATCTTTAATTAAAGAGGGTTCATCTAAAAGATAAACAGTAAAAGAAAGAGACGGGATTTCATTTTCGGTTAAGGGAGGAAATCTGTCATCATAAAAACCAGCCAAAATCGCGCTTTCAATCACTTCTTTGGCAATGTTTTCTTTTGTTGGTAAAAAAGTGCCAACGCAACCCCTTAATTTTCCATCTTTTTTGATACTGACAAAAACCCCAGCTTTTTCTTTTAAGAGAGAAGGTGGGGTTTCTGGCGGCGGAGAAATTTTTTCTTTTGTTTTTAGGTAATGCAAGATTGCTTTTTTGGCAATTAACAATAGAAATTTTCCCTCTTCCATGTTTTTATAAAATTTCTAAAAAAACCTTGTTTTTTTCTAAATCCAAAACAGCAAAACTTGCGGGAAAGAAAACGCCCGCAAGGTTTCCGGGATTGATTAAGAGCGATTTTCCTTTCTTTTTTTCGCGCGGAAAATGTAAATGGCCATAAAAAATAAAATCATATTTTTCTTCTTTTGCCAAATCGTTGGCAATGGTCGGAAAGTGAGTAAGGGCAATTTTTTTTCCTTCGATTTCTAAGACTCCGATTTTTTCAAAGATAAAAAGATTTTCTTTTTTAAAACTCGATAATTTTTTGTTGTCTCCGTTTCCGAGCACAAGGTAAATTTTCTTTTTGAAATGGTTTACCAAAAATTCAAGCGTTGGCAAAAAACAAACATCGCCCAAATGCAAAAGAATTTCAATGTTTAAATTTTCAATTTTTTTGAAAAATCTTTCTAAATTTGTCAAATTATCGTGGGTGTCTGAAATAATGGCAATTTTCATTTTTTTAAAAAGAAAAGCAACAAACAAGATAACCAACGCCAAAGGGGCCCTCATAAGAAAGGATTTCTGTTTTCCAGTTAATTTCGGCTCCTTCCATTATTCCTAAAATAAAGGAGATCGACCGGAGGCCGCATTCTCCGGCAAAAGGATAAAGTTTGTCGAGCTGAAGAATTTTTTTAATGTTTTTTTCTTTCAAGCTCAAAATCAATTCTTTATCGAATGCCGGCCCCTCGGGATGAAAGCCGTAAGGGCCCTCTTTTTTTAAACGATGAGACAAATCGCCAGAAGCAACGAGTGCAAAATTTTCTTTTTCAATGATTTCTTTATTATTTTGGAAAAATTTTTTTCCTGACAAAAAATGAGATTTTGGCAAGGCATCTATCGTTAAAAAAGGAAAAACGACCCTTCCCTTGACTGATTCTATTGTTTCTGGCCCCACTGCTTTTACTTTTGTTATTTTAAAATCTTTTTCTGAAGAAAGAAGAAAATAGAGGGGAACATTAAATCCCCAATCTAAATGGGGAGAGGAAATGATGATTTTTTCAATCTTTTTTTCCTTGAATTTTTTTCCGATAAGAGAAAGCGCCTCGAGACTTTCTTTTAATTCTTCTTTATCTTCCTTCGTTCCAATGCCAGGTAAAAGAATGGGAGCATGAGGAAGTATCGCAGAAAAAAGGATCATTTTTTTGAAAAAGGAAAAGATTTTAAAAGAAAATAATCAGGACCTTGGGGTTTTAGTTTGCTTTCCATAATTTCCAAAAGAGAAATTTGAAAAGAAAAATCAATTTTTCTTTCGGAAAAAGAAACGGGCTCTTCCAATTCTTTCAATTGCCACTGCCTGATTCTGGCCAGAGTGATGTGGGGCAAAAAATTTTCTTTTTCAAAAGGAATTGAATTTTTTAAAAATTCTTCTTCTATTTTTTTTCTTAAAGACAAAAGTTCTTTTGAGGGGTTTAATCTTACCCAAAATAAACGCGGTTTATTTTTGGGAAAGAATTCAACCTTTTGAGTTGAAAGAAAAAAAGGCGATTGCTCTTGAGAGATTTTTTGACCAATTTCCATTATTCTTTTTATTTTTTCTTCATTCTTTAAATAACCCAGAAAAAAAAGGGTCAAATGAATGTTTTCTTTTTTGACCCATTTGGCTGGTAAAAAAGAAAGCTCTTCTTTGAAAGAAAGAAGTTCTGTTTTAATTTCTTCGGGTACGGGTAAAGCAATAAAAATTCTTTTCATTTTGTGATAAAATTAAAAATGCGAAAAGCTTCTTTATATAAGATTATAAACGAAAAAGAGAAAAAAATAAAATGTTTAAATTGTGCTCATTATTGTCAGATTGAAGATCAAAAGAGGGGAATTTGCGGTGTCAGAGAAAATAGGGGGGGCAAGCTTTATTCTTTAAACTACGGAAAAATTATTGCTATTTCTTTTGATCCGATTGAAAAAAAACCTTTTTTTCATTTTTTTCCCGGAACCCCTTCTTTGTCTTTTGCCCTCGTTGGTTGCAATTTTCGTTGTTTGTATTGCCAGAATTTTGAAATTTCCCAGGGTTTTAAAAAAGAAAAAGTGATTCCCGGTGAAATTTGGGAACCCCTTCAAATCGTTGCTTTAGCCAAAGAAAAAAAGGTACCCTCCATTTCGTATACCTATACTGAACCCACAATTTTTTCTGAGTTTGCTCTTAATGTGATGAAATTGGCAAAAAAAGAGGGAATCAAAAATTGTTGGGTGAGTAATGGTTTTTGGTCAGAAGAATTGTTCGAAAAAATTTGGCCCTATTTGGATGCGATCAACGTTGATCTTAAGGGTTTTACGGATGAATTTTATGTAAAAATGTGCGGCGGAAAGTTGCAACCCGTTATCGATAATTTAAAAAGATTGAGAAAAAAGAATATTTGGCTTGAAATCACTACTTTAATCATTCCCGGTTGGAACGATCAAAAAGAAACTTTTTTTCAAATGGCAAAATTTATTAAAGAAGAACTTGGCGATTTTGTTCCTTGGCATTTATCTAAATTTTTTCCGGAAATTTCTTGGAAATTAAAAGATTTACCGCCAACTCCTGATGAAAAAATCCAAGAGGCCTGGAAAATTGGAAAAGAAGTTGGTTTAAAATTTGTTTATACGGGCAACACCCCCGGCCTTCCTTCGGAAGATACTTTTTGTCCTTTTTGTGGTGCCCTTTTAATCGATCGTTTTGGTTTTGCTATTAAAAGATATGATGAAAACAAAAAATGTCCAAAGTGTAAAAAAGAAATTCAAATCATTGAATAAAAAAAAGAAAATTCATTTTATCGGAATTGGCGGCATTGGCATGTCGAGCTTGGCTCGTTATTTTTTAAAGATAGGATATCAGGTTTCTGGCTCTGATCTATCTGAAAATGAAATTACAAGAGAATTGGAAAAAGAGGGAATAAAAATTTTTTATCCTCATTTGGCAAGAAACATTAGAAATGATTTAGAAAGAGTTATCTTCACTTTAGCCATTGATAAAAATAATCCTGAATTAAAAAGAGCCCAAGAATTAAAAATTCCTTGCCAGAGTTATTCAGAGGCATTGGGCGAGTTAACAAAAAAGTATTATACCATCGCTGTTTGCGGGACTCATGGAAAAAGCACAACCACTGCTTTGACTGGTTTAACTTTAATCAAAGCAGGTTTTTCTCCGACGGTGATTTTGGGCACAAAACTGAGAGAATTTCGTAATTCGAATTTTCATTACGGTAAAAAAAATTTTTTGGTTATTGAAGCAGATGAACACTTCGCCTCTTTTTTAAATTACTGGCCGAAGATCATTATTTTAACAAACATGGAGGGCGACCATTTTGATTTTTTTAAAAATAAAAAAAATTATATTCGCGCTTTTAAAAAATTCGTTTCTCATTTACCTCCCGATGGTTTTTTGATCGCCAATAAAGACGACCCCGATGTGTATCGAACTTTTTTGAAAGAAAAAAGAGTGAAATTTTATTCATTGAAAGATAAAAAGGCGAAAGAAATTCAAAAGAGAATTTTTTTACCTGGTTCCTTTAATGTTTCAAACGCCTTGGCAGTTTTTTTGCTTTCGAAAATTTTAAAGATAAAAGAAAAAAATTTTTTTTCTGTGATCGAAAAATATCAAGGCGCCTGGAGAAGGATGCAAAAGAAGGTTGTTTTTTTCAAAAAAAAGAAAATAACTCTTTTTCACGACTATGGCCATCATCCGACAGAAATTGAAAAAACAATTTTCGCTTTAAAAGAAAAGTATAAAAAAAAGAGAATTTTTTTTATTTTTCAACCCCATCAAATATTCCGGACCGAATATTTTTTAAAAGATTTTCAAAAAGTTTTTGAGAAAGCGCCCGTTGAAAGGGGGGTTATTGTTAATGTTTATTATGTTGCCGGCAGAGAAAAGAGGAGAAAAGAAAAAATAGACCCTTCTGAAAAATTAGCAAAAAGAATCAATCGGGAAAATTTTTTTTATTTACCAACAGTCGAACAGGCAATCGAATATTTTTTTCCTCAATTAAAAAAAGATGATATTTTATTGTGTATGGGAGCGGGTAATATTTATGATCGAGTTGAGAAATTTTTTGATAATGATAAAATAAAAGCGAAAAAAAATGGAAAGAGTTTTTCTTAACAAAGTCAGAGATTTTTTGGGACAGAAAGTTAAAGTTTGCGGTTTTGTCAATTCTTATAGGGATCATGGAAAAGTTTTTTTTGTTGATTTGAAAGATATCACTGGAATTTTGCAATTGGTTTTTAACATCAATGAGAACAATGAGCAGGAGATAAAAAAAATAAAAACTCAGTTTGTTTTAGAAGTGGAAGGGATTTTAAAAGAGCGGCCAGAGAAAATGAAAAATCCAAAAATTGAAACGGGTGATTTGGAATTGGCAGTTGAAAATTTTAAAATTCTTTCCCAAGCAAAAACGCTTCCTTTTTCTGTCGATGACGAGGGTTACTCAATTTCCGAAGATTTGAGAATGAAATATCGTTATTTGGATTTACGTCGGGAGAGATTAAAAAGGAACCTTTTTTTGCGACAAAAAATTATCGGTTTTTTTAGGAATTTTTTACAAAAAGAAAATTTTTTGGAAATCGAAACACCTATTTTAACAAAATCGACGCCCGAAGGCGCTCGAGATTTTTTGGTTCCTTCCAGATTGTATCCGGGAAAATTTTATGCCCTACCCCAGAGCCCCCAACAATACAAACAGTTATTAATGGTTGCTGGTTTTGAAAAATATTTTCAGGTTGCTCGTTGTTTTCGAGATGAAGATCCGCGAGCTGATCGCCAACCAGAATTTACTCAGTTAGATATTGAGGCGTCTTTTTTTTCTCAAGAAGAAATTTTAAATCTGGTGGAAAAAATGATTGTTTCTTTAATCAAAGAACTTTTTCCTTCAAAAAAAATTACTTTTATGCCCTTTTTGCGACTTCCTTATCGCGAAGCAATGGAAAAATACAATTCGGACAAACCGGATTTAAGAAAGAACAAAGAAGATCCAAACGAGCTGGCTTTTTTATTTATCGTTAATTTTCCGATGTTTGAATGGAAAGAAACAGAAAAGAGATGGGACGCTGTTCATCATCCATTTACCCTGCCCCAAGAAAAAAACATAGAAAAAATCAAAAAAAATCCGAGCGAAATTTTGGCTTACCAGTATGACATTGTCCTTAATGGTTTTGAGGTCGGGGGCGGCAGTTTAAGAACGACGGACATTGATCTTTTGACCGCTGTCTTTGAAGTTATGGGGCACAAAAGAGAAGATTTTCAGAAAAAATTCTCTCATTTGTTGACGGCTTTTGAATATGGTGTTCCGCCCCACGGTGGTATTGCTTTGGGTTTGGAAAGGTTGATTTCTCTGCTTTTAGGAGAAAAAAATATTCGCGAAGTCATTGCTTTTCCCAAAACCGGAGATTCGCGTGATTTGATGATGGATGTGCCCGATTTTGTTTCAAAAGAACAATTAGAAGAGTTACATCTTGAAATTAAAAACAAAAAAGAAAAAAAATGACACTCCACGATTTTTATGTAATTCGGCTTTTTGCCATTTCTTTTTTCTCTGCCATTTTTTCATTCTTTTTAGCAAGATTTTTAATTCCTTTTTTAGTGAAAATTAAATTTTGGAAAAAAAGAGCAAGGGAAGAAACTCTAACCGGAGAAAGAGCAGAAGTTTTTTTTCAATTGCATTCTCAAAGGGAGGTGAGCGTGCCTCGAGGGGGCGGTTTGATTATTTGGTTTTCGGTAACGATTATTATTTTTTTGTTTTTTTTTCTCTCTTTTTTGCCCTCGTCTTGGTGGTTGCATAAAGCCAATTTTCTTTCTCGCTCCCAAACTTGGTTGCCCCTTTTTGCTCTGATTGTTGGTTCCGTTGTTGGCCTGATCGATGACATTGTCAATGTTTTTTTGGTAGATAAAAAGGGTGGTCTTTCATTCAGATCGAAGTTTTTCATCGTGTTTTTAATAGGTCTTGTTGGCGGCCTTTGGCTCTATTACAAATTAGGTTGGAGCAAAATTAATATTCCCTTAATCTTTAATTTTCCTCAAGGAACAAGTTTTGACCTTGGGGTTTTTTACATTCCTTTGTTTATTTTAGTGATGCTTGCTTGTTGGTCAGGTGGCGTAGTCGATGGTTTAGATGGTTTGGCTGGTGGTATTTTTGCCTCGATTTTTGCTGCTTTGAGTGTCATTTCTTTTTTTGAGGGAAAATTGGATCTGGCTTCATTTTCGGCAGCTCTTGTTGGAACTCTTTTTAGTTTTTTATGGTTTAATATTCCACCAGCGAAATTTTATATGGGAGAAACCGGTGTTTTGGGATTAAGCGCGACAATGGCAACGATCGCTTTTTTAACAGATTCAGTCGCTGTCTTACCGATTATCGCATTTCCGATGGTTTTAGAAGTAGGAACGATTATTTTACAACTTTTGTCAAAAAAGATAAGAAAAAAGAAGATCTGGTTATCGACGCCAATCCATAATCATTTAGAGGCCATTGGTTGGAAGAGTTATCAGATCACGATGCGCTTTTGGGTTTTATCCGTGATTTGCGCTATTTTGGGCGTGGCCATTAAATTAATGACATTGCGATGATTGATTTGAGGTTTGAAAAATCTTTTTGGAAAAAAGGAAAAACCTTTGTTGTTGGGTTAGACGAAGCGGGCCGCGGTGCCGTTGCCGGACCCGTGGTCGCTGGTGCTGTTTTGGTTTTGCCCGAAGTCGAAAAAGAAAAAAAATTTCTTTCTCAATTCTTAAAATTAAGAGATTCAAAAAAATTAACGCCCAAAAAAAGAGAAGAATTTTTTCGTTTGATGAAAAAAAATAAAAAAATTTTTTGGGCTTGGGCTTCTGTCGGTCAGAGAAAAATTGAAAAGATGAATATTTTAAAAGCAACAAAAATGGCAATGGAGCTGGCTTTAAAAAAATTAGTTTTTAAAATCAAAAAAAAGAATAAAAATTTTAAAGATATTTTTTCTTTTCAGGTTGTTATTTTGGACGGCACAGAAAAATTAAATTTACCCCAAATTTTTCAATACCCCTTGGTTAAAGCGGATGAAAAGGTCTTTTCTTGCGCTTTGTCTTCTATCGTTGCAAAAATAAAAAGAGATGGTATAATGAAAAAGTACGCTTATTTTTATAAAAATTATGATTTTGAAAAACACAAAGGTTATTTAACGAAAGATCATTTTCGGGCAATTAAAAAATTTGGTAGTTGTCCTCTTCATAGAAAAACATTTTATCCAATAAAAAAAACTTAAAAATATGGGTGTACCAAAGAAAAAAAGAACAAAATCAAGACAAGGAAAGACAAGAATGCATATTTTTTTGAAAGAGTCCTCATTAGTTGTCTGCAGCAATTGTCAAAAAAAGATTTTACCCCATCGCGTCTGTCCTTTTTGCGGTTATTATAAGAACAGAAAGGTAAGAGAAATAAAAGAAAAAAAGAAAGAAAAAGAATAACATTTCTATGGGTCAAAGAAGATTAGCGCGAGTTTTGGCTTTACAAGCTCTTTTTATTTGGGATTTTTTTAATCGAAAAAAAGATATTGAAAAGATTATTCAGGAAGAGTTAAGAGAAATGGGCCAGGATTTGAGAAGCGATGATTTTTTTCTCTCTTTGGTCAGGGGTGTCATTAATCATATCGATGAAATCGATGAAATTATTAAAAATAGTGCTCCGCAATGGAGTTTGGAACAAATGCCCTTGGTTGATCGTAATGTTTTAAGGTTGGGGGTTTATGAGTTGCTTTTTGAGGATAAAAAAGCAGTACCTTCGAAGGTGGCGATAAACGAAGCAATTGAATTGGGAAAAATCTTTGGTTCGGAAACCACCGGAAAATTTATCAACGGCGTTTTAGCCACGGTTTTTAAAATAAGCGAGGCAAAAGAAAATGAAAAAGAGAAAGATTAAAAAGAGAGAAATTAAAGAAGGAGACCTAAAAAAAATAGAAGAATTTTTTCATTTGCTGGAATTAAAGTTAAAAATTTTTTTTAAAAATAAAAAAAATTTAATTAGCGCTTTTTGCCATCGTTCTTTTTTAAATGAAGTTAAGGCACCCTTTTCTTCTTATGAGACCTTGGAGTTTTTGGGCGATGCGGTTTTGTCTTTGATTGTCGCTGAATATCTTTATTCTTTTTTTCGAGAAAAGAAAGAAGGGGATTTAAGTTATTTGAGGGCTTTTTTGGTAAATAAAAATCAGTTGGCTGAATGCGCCAAAAGATTAGGTTTTGATAGGTATTTATTGCTTTCAGAAGGAGAGGAATTGGCTGGCGGCAGAAAAAACACAAATATTTTAGCCGATATTTTTGAATCTTTTTTGGCCGCCCTTTATCTTGACAAAGGTTATAAAATATGTAAAAAATTTGTTGAAGAATATTTAATTTTAGAATTATTGAATAAAATTAAAGAAGAAAATAAAATTAAAGAAGAAAAGGTAAAAGACGCAAAAACAATATTTCAAGAAAAAATGCAAAAATTTTTTGGATTAACACCGGTTTACAAAACATTAAAACAATGGGGACCCGACCATGACAAGAGTTTTTTGGTTGGAGTTTTTTTGGATGAAAAAGAAATTGCCAGAGCCGAGGGTCGTTCCAAAAAAGAAGCAAGCGAAAAAGCTGCTCAAAAGGCCTTAGAAGAAAAAAAATGGGAAAATGTTGACAATTAGATTTTTAAGACAGGGGAGAAAAAATCAACCATTTTTTAAAATCGTTATCATCGACAAAAGAAGGTCGGCGATAAGCAATAATTTTGTCGAAGAAGTTGGTAATTTTGATCCCAAAACGAAGGCTTTGAATTTGAACAAAGAGAGAATAAAATATTGGTTATCAGTCGGAGCAAAACCTTCTCCTCGTGTTTTTAATGTTTTAGTTCAAGAAAAAATTTTAGAAGGAAAAAAAATTCCAGTTCATAAAAAAAAGAAAAAAGAAGAAAAAGAAGAAAAAGAAAAAAAATAAAGGATAACCGATTTTTTAATTTTGATTTAAAGGTCGCAAAACAAAGAGAAAAAAATGGCTGAAAGAAAAAGTGATCAAGAATTTCTCGAATTTATCCTTCAATCCTTGGCTGATCATCCAGAAAGCGTGAAAGTGGAAAGAAAAGTTGATGAAATGGGGGTTTTATTAATTGCCCATGTTCATCCCGAAGATATGGGACAGGTGATTGGAAAGAAAGGATCTACCCTAAAAGCAATCAGGGATTTAACAAGGATTGTTGGAGTTAAGAATCACGCCCGAGTGACAGTCAAATTGGCCGAACCAGAGGGCGGAAAAAAAGCACAGAGTTAATTTTCTCTGTGAAGTTTTATTCCAACCCCGGTTTTTAAAACCGGGGTTTTTTAATTAAAAAAATTTTTGCTAAAATAAAAAATGATTACCTTTGAAATTTTAACAATCTTTCCTCGAATTTTTGACGGGTTTTTAAAAGAATCTTTGATTAAAAAAGCGATCGAGAAAAAATTGATAAAAATCAGAATTTGGGATTTGAGAGATTTTACAAAAGACAAACACAAAAAAGTTGACGATAAGGTTTATGGGGGAGGGAGGGGAATAGTTTTTAAAATTGAGCCCATTTTCAAAGCCCTAAGGAAATTAACGAAATTTGAGATAAAAAAGAATGGAATTAAATTAAAAGATAAAAAAACAAAAATTATTTTGTTTTCTCCACGGGGAAAATTGTTCGATCAAAAAAAGGCTTTTGAATTATCAAAATTGAAAAAAATCATTCTCATTTGCGGTCGTTATGAAGGCGTTGATCAAAGAGTGGAAAAATATTTAGCTGATCTTTGTCTCTCTATTGGCCCTTATGATTTAATGGGCGGAGAGTTGCCAGCAATGGTTGTCCTTGAAACCGTTTCTCGTTTGATTAAGGGTGTTGTGGGCAAAGAAGATTTTTTAAAAGAAAGATTGTTGGGAAAAAATTTCTGGGAATGTCCTCAATACACAAGGCCCGCTGTTTTTCAACCCAAAAAAGGAATTTCCTGGTTGGTTCCCAAAGTTTTGCTTTCTGGAGACCATCAGAAAATTGAGGAATGGCGAAAGAAAAAGGGTAAAGAAATTGGTAATTAAAGATTGAAGAAAAAATTTTTTTTGATAAAATTAAAACAAGTGAATCTTCAACGATTCACCCTTTGGGTAGGTGGCGGAGCAGGCAAACGCACCAGTCTGTAAAACTGGCGCCCGTCCGGGCTTCGGGGGTGCAAATCCCTCCCTACCCACCAGAAAGCAATCTTAAATTTAAAAAATCTTATTTTTTTAGTTTCTAAGTTTTTTAACCCTTGATTAAAAATTAAACCTTAAAAACCCTAATTTTTTATAGAAAAAATGAGATATTTTTTGAGAGTTCGAAATCAAAAAAATTTTTAAAAAACAGAAAAAAAGGAAAAATTTTTCTCTTTTATTTAGGAAAAGAATTTGTTATTATATGAGATAAAGAAAATTTAAGATATAGAGATTTTGATTGAGTTTTTTTGTTTTTTAAAAATGGGCCGGGATAGTTCAGTGGCAGAACGTTCCCTTGGTAAGGGAAAGGTCGTGGGTTCGATTCCCACTCTCGGCTAAAAGTTATTAAAATCAAAAAGGTTGTTTAAACATCTTTTAAAATTTCAAAAATTTCGTTATAATAAAACATGGCAACAAAAAAGAGAAAAAAATTTATTAAATTGGTTTGTTCTGAATGCAAAGAAATTAATTACTTCACGAAAAAATCAAAAAGAGCAACAAGTGCCGGAAAGAAATTAAGTTTCAAGAAATTTTGTAAGAAATGCAAAAAACACACCTTGCACAAAGAGGAGAAGTAAAGGGGGTATCGGTTAATTGGTAAACCACCTCTCTCCAAAAGAGGCGTACTCCAGGTTCGAGTCCTGGTACCCCCGCTTCGATTAAAAAAATTAAAAAAACACTCTTGAGAGAAAAATCTCAATTTTTCAAATTTTTATTATTTTTATTTTTGATTTAAATTATCTTTTAACGATTGAAAATCAATTTAGATAACCTTATTCTCTTTTTAACCAGTCGGGAATTTGAATGTTAAACTTGGAAAGGTTCGTTAAGATCGAACTAATAAGAGCGCCAATGATTGCTAACCAAGCAAAAGGAACAATTCCTTCAAACATCGGAGATGTTTCGGCTACTGCTTTGACAATAACAAAGCCAAAGATATAAGAAAGAACAGAACCCTTCATTACTTTTGCCACCTTTCCTAATCGAAACTCTTTGTTTTTTATGGCACCAAAAAAACCCAACAAATAATCAACGATGATTAGAATCGCAATCCATTGAATTCTTGAATCTGCAAACAAAACTAAAAAATCAGTCATTTTATTGGTTTTTTATTTTACGACCTTTGCTCATATAATATTTTATATTAAAATTTTAAAGAGGAAAAGCCCGCTTCTTTTTTAAGAAAGAGGAATGATTATGGTTGGAAAAGAACCTGGAAAAAAGACGAGAGGGGGGCTTTTAGATTTGGTTGATGCGCAAAAGAATAAAGAAATTGATTTTTGTTTTTTAGAATGATATGATAAAAATCAGAATAAAAAAATGAAAAACAACGAAGAAATGGTTAAAAAATTAATTTCAGAGGGTTGGTTAAAGCAAAAGAGTTTGATTTCTGCTTTTTTAAAAATTAAAAGAGAGGATTTTGTTTTAGAGGATTTAAAAAAAATGAGTTATTTAAACGAAGCCCTGCCCATTGGTTTTGGCCAGACAATTTCTCAGCCCTTAGTGGTTGCTTTTATGTTAGAATTGCTTTCTCCTCAGCAAGGAGAAAAGATATTGGATATTGGCGCCGGTTCTGGTTGGACGACTGCTCTTTTGGCAGAAATCGTTGGAGAAAAAGGAAAGGTGGTTGCTATTGAAATCGTTCCAGAATTAGTAGAATTTGGTAAAAGGAATGTTTCAAAGTATAATTTTATTGAAAAAGGAATTGTTAATTTTGTTTTAGGAAACGGAGCTGAGGGTTATTTAAAAGAAGCGCCTTTTGACAAGATTTTATGTTCAGCGAGTTTGAAAGGAGAAATTCCTTGGGCCTGGAAGGAGCAATTAAAAGTTGGAGGAAAAATGGCGATTCCTATTTTTCATTCTATTTGGTTGATAGAAAAAATCGGAAAAAATAAATTTAAAGAGTCGGAATTTGAAGGATTTGCCTTTGTTCCCTTTGTAGAAAAAAAATGAAAACAAAAACAACTTTTTTATTTGTCCTTTTTTTTATTTTTATTTTTTTGGTTTTCTACTGTTTTTCTGGAATTTTTTTAGCAAAGAATAAAAATTCTGCTTTATTTGAAATAAAAAAAGGAGAGGGTTTTTTGGAAATCGGAAAAGGGTTGGAGAAAGAGGGTTTTATCAAAAACAGATATTGTTTTTATCTTTATGCCTTTTTAACAAATCAATGGAGAAACCTTAGGGCTGGTCAATATAAATTTGAAAATTTATCCCTCAGAGAAATTGTTAAAAAAATAAAAGAAGGAAAAATCGAATTGGAAAGAGTGACAATTATTGAAGGAATGAGGCTGGCTGAAATTGACGAACTTTTAATCAAAAGAAATATTATTAAAAATAAAATTTCTTCTTTAAAAATCAAAGATTTTAAAGATCAATTTTCTTTTTTAAAAGATGTTGATGATGAATTTTCTTTGGAAGGCTTTTTGTTTCCTGATACTTATTTTTTTCAGCCGGAAATGGATGAAAAGGACGTGGCGCTGATTTTTTTAAGAAATTTTGAGAAAAAAATTTCTCCTTTTTTAAAAGAGATTGAAAAAAAGAACAAAACGCTTTTTGAAATTCTTACTATGGCTTCGATGTTAGAAAGGGAAATAGCAGGAAAAGAAAACAAAAAAATTGCCGCGGGTCTTTTATGGAAAAGATTGGAACACAATATGTTTTTACAAGTTGATGCAACAGTAAATTATGCTTTAAAAAAAGACAAAGAAAAAATTTCTTTGGAAGATATAAAATTTGATTCGCCTTACAATACTTACAAATACAGGGGATTGCCCAAAGGACCGATTTGCAATCCATCCTTGGACAGTATTAAAGCCGCTCTTTTTCCGGAAGAAAGCGATTTTTGGTTTTATCTAACAACAAAAGATGGATTAGTGATTTTTTCAAAAACCTATGAGGAACATTTAAAAAACAAAGAATTGTATTTAAAAGATAAAAATGATTGATTTTTTTGGAAGGGTTTTGATTATTATCGGTCTTTTTTTGGTGCTTTTGGGATTATTCTTTCTTTTTTTATCTCGTTTTTCTTTGTTTCATTTTTTAGGCCATTTGCCAGGAGATATTAATATCAAAGGGAAAAATTTTCAATTCTTTTTTCCTTTAGCAAGTTGTTTTCTTTTAAGCCTGTTTTTGTCATTTATTTTTTTCATTATATCTCGTTGGTTTAAAAAATAAGGGAATCAAATTTTAGTGTCTTTTCATTTGACTTTTTTCTTTTTTTAAGATAAAATAAAATTATATAATTTTAATCAATTGATTTATCTTTTTCGTAATTTTCTTTTACGAAAAAGAGGTTTTTTAATTTAAAAAAATGAAATGCGAATTATTAAACAGAGAAGGAGAGATGGTGGGTGAAATTGAATTGCCAGAAAAAGTTTTTAACGTTCCTTTAAACAAAGATTTGCTTTGGCAGGTTATTGTTTCTTATTTAGCAAACCAGAGAAAAAACATTGCCCATACAAAAACAAGGGCAGAAGTTAGGGGTGGCGGTAAAAAACCCTGGAGACAAAAAGGTTTGGGGCGTGCGAGACACGGATCGATTCGTTCTCCGATTTTTATCAAGGGCGGAATTACCTTTGGTCCGAGAAAAGAAAAGATTTTCAAAAAAAAGATAAATAAAAAGATGAAAAAGAAAGCTCTTTTGATAGTCCTTTCAGAAAAATTTAAAAACAAATTATTAAAAATAGTTGATGATTTAAAAATCGAAGACGGAAAGACAAAAACGATGAAAAATTTTTTAAAAAAACTGGGCGTTGAAAAAAGCGTTTTAATTGTTTTGCCAGAAAAAAATGAAAAAGTTCAAAGAGCGAGCCGGAATTTACCAAAAGTAAAAACCGTTGTTTTAAAAGATTTGAATCCTTTGTTATTGTTACAATATCGATATCTTCTTTTATCAAAAGAGGCGATAGATAAAATAAAATAAAAATATGGAAAAACAAATTTTTGATATTATTTTAGAACCGATTATCACAGAAAAAAGTCAAAGGGATTTGGAAAAGAATGTTTATTATTTTAAAGTAAGGAAGGATACGAACAAAAAAGATGTGAAAGAGGCCATCGAAAAAATTTTTTCTGTTAAAGTAAAAAAAGTAAGGATTATTAATGTGAAGCCCAAAAAAAGAATGAGAGGCAGAATTATTGGCGAAAAGAAAGGTTATAAAAAAGCAGTCGTTACCTTAAAAGAAGGTAAGATTGATTTGGGCGTTTAAAAAATATGCCAAAATTAAAACCATTAATTTTAGGAAGAGAAATTTTAACAAAAAAGGAACCGCAAAAATCGTTGGTTTTACCCTTGAAAAAAACCGGAGGTAGAAATGTTTCTGGAAGAGTTACCCTGAGACATCGCGGGGGTGGTGCCAAGAGAAAATATCGAATTATAGATTTTGGTCAGGAAAAAATAGGATTAAAGGGAAAGGTTTTGACCCTAGAATATGATCCGAATCGCACTTCTTTTATTGCTCTTATTGAATACGACAACGGAGAGAAAGGATATATTTTAGCTCCTCATGGATTGAGAATTGGAGACGAGATTCTTTGTAATGAAAAAACAGAGATCAAGATTGGAAATCGGTTAAAATTAAAATATATTCCGGTTGGAACTTCGGTTTATAATATCGAATTGAAACCAGCGGGTGGGGGAAAATTAATGAGAGCTGCTGGGACCCAAGCCATTGTTAAAGGAAAAGAAGGAAGGTTTACTATTTTACAATTACCTTCTGGCGAAATTCGAAGGGTTTTTAGCGAATGTTTTGCTTCAATCGGTCAGGTTTCCCACCCAGAACACGAGAAAGAAATTATAGGAAAAGCCGGAAGAAAAAGATTAAAAGGAAAAAAGCCGCAGGTTAGGGGTAAGGCAATGAATCCGCCCGATCATCCGCATGGTGGCGGAGAGGGTCGACAACCGATTGGTTTAAAGCATCCGAAAACAATCTGGGGCAAACCTTTTAAGGGTATTAAAACAAGAAAAGAAAAATGGACAGATGCTTTAGTCATTAAAAGAAGAAAATAAAAACATGGCAAGAAGTTTAAAAAAAGGTCCTTTTGTTGATCCAAGGGTTTTAAGAAAGATAAAAAAAGCAAAATCCAAAGAAGAACCGATTAAAACCTGGGCTCGCGCTTGCACGATTGTTCCTGAAATGATTGGTTATACTTTTTTAGTTCATAACGGCAAGGAATTTGTGTCCGTGAAAATCGTTGAAGATATGGTTGGTCATCGATTGGGCGAGTTTGCGCCGACAACAAAATTTCATCGACATGGTGGTAAAATGCAAGAGAAGATGGAAAGAGAGGAAAAGGAAAAAAAGGCGAAAATTGCTTTTGAAGAGAAACCGGCGAAGGGTACTTAAAAAATATGGAAGAAAAAGTTTCAGTCACGTTGAAATATTTAAGGATTGCTCCGAGAAAGGCAAGATTGGTTGCTAATTTGATTAAAAGAAAAAAAGTTCCCGAAGCGAAAGAAATTCTTTTTTTTACCAAAAAAAGAGCAGCAAGGGCAATTTTAAAATTATTGAATTCCGCAGTTTCTAACGCCAAAAATAAGTTTGGTTGGAAGGAGGAGGAACTGAAGGTTTTAAACGTTTTGGTCGACGAGGGTCCACGTTTGAAAAGAATTTTGCCTCGAGGAAGAGGGGGCCGCGATATTATTCAAAAGAAAATGTCGCACGTGAAAATTTTTTTAGAAAAAATAAAAAGTTAAAAATATGACTTTTAAAACACATCCAAAAGTATACCGATTTAAAAAGATTACTGATTGGTTGTCGCGAGGGAGTTATTCGAAAAATTTAGCCAAAGAGTTGGAAGAAGATTTTAAAATTAGGGAAATGGTTTTTTCTTATTTTGGAAAAAAGGCGATGATCGAAAAAGTAGAATTAGAAAGAGTTGGAGATAAAATAAACGTTTTAATCTATACAGCGAAACCGGGTTTGGTTATCGGTCAAAAAGGAGAATTAGTGGAAAAATTCAAACAAAAAATAAAAAGCCAGATTTTTAAAGGAAAAAAGGAATTAAGGGTAGAAATTAGAGATGTTCAATTTCCTTGGGCTTCAGCTGAAATCGTTGCTCAATGGGTGGCTTTGCAATTAGAAAAAAGAATACCGTACCGCAAGGTTTTAAAACAAGCATTGGAAAAAGTGAGTATAACCAAAGGAGTCAAGGGGGTAAAAATTCAAGTTTCTGGCCGTTTGGACGGCGTTGAAATTGCCCGCAGCGAATGGATGAAAAAAGGTTCATTACCGCGAACAACGATCAGGTCTGATATTGATTTTGCTGTTAAAGACGCAAAAACAAAGGTTGGAATCGTTGGCGTTAAGGTTTGGGTTTATAAAGGAGAAAGAGAATAAAAAAAATGACATTTCAACCAAAAAATTTAAAATATAAAAAGGAACAACGAAGAGCCGGAGTTTTAAAACGCAAGGAAACACGAGCAAAAAACCTTGCTTTTGGAGAGTGGGGATTGGTTGCTTTAGAACCAATATGGTTGAGTTCAAAACATTTAGAATCAATCAAGAAAATTGTTATGTATCATTTAAAGAAGGGGGGCAAAATTCATTTTCGGGTTTTTCCCCAAAAACCGATTACGAAGAAGGCCCTGGGAACGAGAATGGGCGGAGGGAAAGGAGATGTTGTTGATTATGTTTTTCCAGTAAAAGAAGGTCGCGTTTTGGTTGAAATCGAGGGCGCTAAAGACGATGAGGCTCAAAAAGCCCTATCACAAGCCCAGTATAAATTGCCCATCAAAACAAAAATTATAAAAAAATGAAAAAGAAAGATTTGCAAAAATTAAGAGAAAAAGATATTGCCCAGTTAGAAAAGATTCTAAAAGAAGAAAAAAAGAATCTTTCCCAATTAAGATTTCAGGTAAAATTAGGGAAGATAAAAAATGTAAAAGAAATAAAAAAGGTTAAAAAAAATATCGCCCAAATTTTAACAATCATTTCAGAAAAATGCCCAAACAAAGATTAAAAGGAGTTGTCGTTTCAAATAAAATGCACAAAACAATCACTGTCTTGGTTGAAAGATTGTCTTATCATCCTTTGTACAAAAGGAATTATTGTGTTTCAAAAAAATACCATGTTCACGACGAAAAAAATGAAGCAAGGGTGGGTGATTTAGTGGAGTTTGAATTGACAAGACCGATTTCAAAAACAAAAAGGTGGAAATTGGTAAAAATTATTAAAAAAAGTTCATGATCCAAAGAAGAACAATGTTAAAAGTGGCAGACAATAGCGGAGCCCATAAAGTGATGGTTATTGGAATTTTAAGGGGATCGAAAAGGCGTTATGCTCATTTGGGAGATGTTATCGTTGGCGTTGTTAAAGAAGCCGATCCTTTAAAAGAAGTAAAAAAACATAGTATTGTCAGAGCAGTTATTATTCGAACAAGAAAAGAACAAAGGAGAGAAGACGGGACCTACGTTCGTTTCGATGATAATGCCTGCGTTTTGATTGATCCGAAAACCGGGGAGCCCTTGGGGAAAAGAATTGTTGGGCCAGTCGCGCGCGAGGTAAAAGAAAGGGGTTTTGAAAAGGTTGCTGCTTTGACAAAAGAAATTGTTTAAAAATATGAAAATCAAAAAAGGGGATCAGGTTGTTGTTATTTCTGGAAAATATCGAGGAAAGACGGGAAAGGTTTTAAAATGTTTTCCCCGAGAACAAAAGATTATTGTCGAAGGTATTAATTTGATAAAAAAACATCAAAAAAGAAAGTCGGCAACTGAGAAAAGCGAAATCGTGACGAAGGAAGCGCCCATTTTTGTTTCAAAAGTAAAATTGGTTTGTCCCCATTGCAAAAAACCAGTGAGGGTCGGTTATCGATTTCAAGGAGAAAAAAAGGTAAGGGTTTGTAAAAAATGTTCATCAAAAATATGAGATTAAAAGAAAAATTTGAGAAAGAAATTATTTTCGAGATGCAAAAAAAATTTAATTACAAGAATTTAATGCAGGTTCCTAAAATCGAAAAGGTTGTTGTTAATGTTGGTTTCGGTCGTATGGTTGTCGAAAAAACAAAGGAAGAACAAGAAAAAATAAAAAACGAATTGTCAAAAATTTTAGCCCAGATTACGGGTCAAAAACCTGCTTTTTGTTCTGCAAAAAAAGCAATTTCAGCTTTTAAAACAAAAAAGGGAATGATTATTGGTGCTAAAGTTACTTTGAGAAAAAAGAGAATGTTTGATTTTCTGGAAAAATTGATTAACATTGTTTTGCCTCGTTTGAGGGATTTTAAGGGCTTGAATCCTAAATCGTTTGATAAACAGGGAAATTTTTCTTTTGGGATCAACGAATTAATTGCTTTTCCAGAGATTTTACCAGAAGAAGTAAAAATCCATTTTGGATTGCAAATTACGATTAAAATTAAAGGCCACAAAACAAAAGAGGAAGCAGTAGAATTGTTAAGATTGCTCGGTTTTCCTTTTAAAAAATAAAGTTTTTAAAAAACAATTTATTGAAAAAATTTTTATTTCTGATAAATTATTAATATGCCAACAGACGCCCAAATTGCAAAATCAAAAAAGAAACCAAAATATAAGACAAGGAAAGTCAATCGTTGTTTTATTTGCGGCCGCAAAAGAGGTTATATTAGAAAATTTGGTTTGTGTCGCATTTGTTTTAGAAATCTAGCAAGCAAAGGTTTAATTCCCGGCGTTAAAAAATCATCTTGGTAACATGGATCCCGTTGCTGATATGTTAACAAAAATCCGTAATGCTTTAATGGTAAAGAAGAAAAAAGTAAAGATTTTTCCTTTTTCTAAATTTAAATTTGCTCTTTTAAAAATTTTAGAAAAGGAAAAACTTTTGGAAAAGGTTGAAAAAAAGGGAAGGTATCCTAAAAATTATATTTTAGTTTATTTAAAATACACGCCCGAAGGGGACCCGGCTATTTCTGGATTAAAACGAATTTCAAAACCGGGACAAAAAATTTATATCCAAGCCAAAAAAATCAAATCCGTAAGGCAAGGTCAGGGAGTGAGGATTATTTCAACCTCCAAAGGTTTATTCACCCACAAGGAGGCAAAGAAATATAACATTGGAGGCGAGGTCGTTTGTGATGTTTGGTAAAAAATATGTCAAAAATAGGAAAAAAACCAATTTCTATTCCGGCTGAAGTAAAATTAGAAATTTCTGGACAGAAGATAAAAGTTGAGGGTTCCAAGGGCGTTTTGGAAAAAGAATTGCCTTATTGTTTAAAAATTGAAAAAAAAGATTCTTATTTACATCTTTTACCCACAGAGGAAACTAAAAAAGCAAAATCGTTATGGGGGTTATATCGAACCCTGGTTGTTAATATGATCGAAGGGGTTACTAGGGGTTTTGAAAAAAAATTAGAGGTTGTCGGTGTCGGCTATAGCGCGAAACTCGAGGGGAAAGATCTTGTTTTAAAGGTGGGTTATGCCCATTTAGTCAGAATTCCCATTCCTGATGATTTAAAAATTTCAGTTGAAAAAAATATTATTACCATTCAAGGTATTGACAAGGAAAGGGTTGGTAATTTTGCCGCTAAAATAAGGGCAGTGAGAAAACCAGATGCTTATAAGGGAAAGGGAATTCGTTATTTGGGGGAAGAGATAAAATTGAAACCGGTGAAAAAAGCGGTGACAAGCGCGGCTTAAAAATATGAAAAAAGAAAAAGAAAAAATTAAAAGAAGAGAGATTCGGAAAAAAAGAGGAAAAGAAAAAAGAGTGGGCACAAAAGAAAGGCCGAGAATGTCTGTTTTTAGATCGCGAAAACACGTTTATTGTCAATTGATAGATGATAAAGAGCACAAAACCCTGCTTTCTGTTTCTGATTTAGAATTGAAAGAAGATAAAAAAAAGAAAAAAACAGAGCGAGCTTTTCTTTTGGGCCAATTGATTGCCAAAAAGGCAAAAGAAAAGGGGATTAAAAAAATTGTTTTTGATAAATCGGGTTATAAATATCATGGCGTTGTTTTACAATTAGCAAAGGGCATAAGAGAAGGGGGGTTGGTTTTTTAAAAATTATGGAAAAAGTTATTGAAAATCAAAATATCAATCAAAAAGAAACCTGGGAAACAAGGATTATTCAGTTGAGAAGGGTTTCCCATACGAGGGCGGGCGGCAAAAAAATCAGATTTCGAGTTGTTTTGGTCGGTGGAAATAAAAGAGGAAGGGTTGGCGTGGCTGTTGCCTCAGCTAATGATGTGAGCAATGCCATTCAAAAATGTGCCAGGTTAACCGAAAAAAGGGCAATCGAAGTTCCGGTTGTCAACGAAACAATTCCTTATGAAACCCGAGTTCAATTTAAAAGCATTACGATGATTTTGAAACCGCAAAAAAGGGGGAAGGGTTTGAAAGCGGGTACGACAGTAAAGATGATTTGCGAATTAGCGGGAATTAAAAATTTAACTGCCAAAAAAATTGGAAAAACCAGCAACAAAATGAACATTGCTTTAGCAACGATCAAAGCTTTAAAAAGTTTAAAATTAAAAGTAAAATAAAAAAATGCAACTTTATCAATTAAAAAGAGAAACAAAATTAAAAAAGAAAAAAAGGGTCGGCCGCGGTGGCAAAAAAGGAACCTATTCGGGTCGCGGGATTAAGGGTCAAAAATCAAGAGCTGGCAGAAAATTAAAACCTATTATTAGAGAAATTCTTAAAAAATATCCAAAATTGAGAGGATATCGTTTTAAGAGCAAAAAAGAGAATTATGAAATTGTTAACCTTGATACTTTAGATAAAAAATTTGAAGCCGGGACCCTAATCACCCCTCAATTGCTCAAAGAAAAAAATATTATTAAAAGAGAAGGAAGGGTAAAAATTTTGGGGAAAGGAGAACTTAGCAAAAAATTAATTTTCCAAGGATTTCTCTTTTCGAAAAAAGCAAAAGATAAAATTTTAAAACAAGGTGGAAAAATCTCGTAAAAATTTATGTTTAGTAAATTTTTAAAAATTTTCAAATACAAAGAAATCAGAAACAAAATTCTCTATATTTTATTTGTTTTTTTTGTTTTTCGTTTGATGGCCAATATTCCGGTACCCGGTATTGAGATTTTTAAAGTAAAAGAATTTTTTGAGAAATTTAAGACAATGGGGTTGATCAATGTTTTTACTGGCGGCACGTTGGAAAGAATGTCGATCGCCATGCTGGGCGTTGGCCCTTTTATCATCGCGGAAATCGCCCTGGAATTATTGACGATGGTTTTTCCTCGCTTGAAAGAAATGTACAAGGAATCTGGAGAAGAGGGGAGAAAAAAATTTCTTTTTTATGCCAAACTGCTTTCGATTCCCTTGGCTTTCTTGGAAGGATACGGTATGTTAAGATTTTTAACAAACTATCAGGCAATAAAACCCTTGCCTCCGGTTTTGTTATTCGAAAACCTTTTTTTAATTGCCACTGCTTCTTTGTTTTTGGTTTGGATGGGAGATCAAATTACCGAAAGGGGTTTGGGTCAAGGAGTTTCTCTTTTAATCTTTGCGGGCATTGTCTCTAATTTTCCTTCAAGCATTGGAAGTTTGCTTCTTTCTTTAAAAACGCTTTCGGTTTTTTCTCTTTTGCTTTTTGTTTTATTTGTTTTCTTCATCCTTTTTGGCGTTGTTTTTGTGACCCAAGCAAGAAGGATTATTATCGTTGCTTATACAAAAAGGGTGAGGGGAATGAAAATTTATAGCGCCAGGCAAAGTTATTTGCCAATCCCTGTAAACCCCGCTGGCGTTGTGCCTATTATCTTTGCTCTTTCTTTGATTACTTTTCCTTCTTTTGTTTTTAATCTTTTTTCCAACGCCCCCGGATTTTTAGGAAAAATTTTTGAAAGCATTTTTTACTTTTTTGAAAATCCTTTTATTCACAATGTTTTCTATTTTATCTTAATTTTTCTTTTTACTTTTTTTTACACCTACATTGTTTTTGAGCCCGACAAGATTTCAGACGAGATTCAAAAATCAGGCGGTTTCATTCCTGGCATTCGGCCCGGCCGTCCGACAACAGAATTTTTAAAAGAAAGATTAAACGCCATTTTGCCCTTGGGTGGTATTTTTTTGGGTATTGTTGCCCTGATGCCTTCCCTTGTTCAATCATTAACAAAAGTTCATGGTTTTTATTTTTTAATCGGTGGCACCTCTCTTTTGATCGTTGTCTCGGTCATTTTAGAGACGATCAAGGCTTTAGAAAGCGAGATTCAATTGAGAGAATATGAGGTTTAACGAAAAAAAAGCAGTTATCATTCTAGGACCACCCGGTTCTGGCAAGGGAACACAAGCAATTTTGTTAGCAGAACATTTGAATGCTTTTTATTTTGAAACAAGCTCCATTTTGGAAAAGGAATTTCAAAAAGCCGAAAAAAGGGATTTTGTGGTTGTTAACAAAAAAAAGTATTTTTTGAGAGAACAAAAAAAATTATGGTTGGAGGGAAAATTGGTCGAGCCCGAATTTGTCACTTTCTTGGTTTTAAAAAAGGTCAAAGAATTAATCAAAGAACAAAAATCGATTATTTTTTCGGGTTCCCCGCGAACTGTTTATGAAACCGAAAAATTAATTCCTTTGTTAAAAAAATACTATTCAGAGAAAAACATAAAAGTTGTCTTTTTTTTATTGGAAGAAAAAGATTCTATTTTTCGAAATTCGCATCGTCGAATTTGTCAATTGTTAAGGCATCCGATTTTGTATTCTTTGGAAACAAAAAATTTAAAAAAATGTCCTTTAGATGGCTCTTTGCTTTTAAAAAGAGAATTGGACAATCCTGAAGTGATAAAAAAAAGATTAAAAGAATACCGCGAAAGGACATTGCCTCTTTTAGATTGTTTTTCAAAATATAAAATTAAGATCATTAAAATTGATGCTTCTCCCTCTCCGGCTGTTGTTTTTGAAGATATTTTAAAAAAACTTTCTTTAAAATGAAAATATTCCTAAAAAATGAAAAGGAGATTGCGATTATGAGAGAAGGGGGAAAAATCTTGGCAGAAATTTTTAAAATTTTAGAAAAAAAAGTTAAGCCCAATCTCAAAACAAAAGAATTAGAGGAAATTGCTTTTAAACTTATTTCTCAAAGAGGGGCAAAACCTTCTTTTTTGGGTTATCAAGGTTTTCCGTCCTGTATTTGTGTTTCTCTTAATGAAGAGGTTGTTCATGGTCTTCCTTCAGAAAGGGTTTTGAAAGAAGGCGATGTTTTAAAGCTGGATTTGGGAATTATTTGGAAGGGTTTTCATTTAGACAAAGCAATTACTCTTCCTGTTGGAAGGGTTTCTTTTATAGCCAAAAAATTGATAAAGACAACAAAAAAATGCCTGAAAGAGGGGATTAAGAAGGTAAAAATCGGAACTACTTTGGGCGATATTGGTTTTGCCATAGAAGATTGCGCTCGAAAAGAAAAATTCAATGTTATTCGTGATTTGGGCGGTCATGGTATTGGTCGTTCTTTGCACGAATCCCCCTTTGTTCCCAATTTTGGCAAAAAAGGAGAGGGTTTGAGGTTAAAAAAGGGAATGGTTTTTTGTTTGGAGCCAATGCTTTCTCTGGGCAGCTTTCATTTAGAACACACAGAGGATGGTTTTGGTTATCGTACAAGAGATTTTTCTCTGACCGCTCATTTTGAAGAGACGATCGCCTTGATAAAAAATAAGGCAGAAATACTGACAGAAAAATAGAGAAAAGAGGGCTTCGTTAGAAAATTTTTTATGATGTGGTAAAATAAGAAAATAAAAAAATGGAAGAAATTTATCTTTCTTTAATTATTCCCGTATACAATGAACAGAATCGAATCTTAAAGACCCTAAAAGAGATTGATGAATATTTAAAGGAAAAAAATTTTTCTTACGAAATTTTAGTTGTTGACGATGGCTCTCGTGATAATACCTTGTCTCTTTTGGAAGGGGTAAAAAATGAAATTAAAAATTTGAAAATTTTAAGTTATGGTCAGAACCGAGGAAAGGGTTATGCTGTAAAATTCGGAATGGAAAAAGCAAGGGGAAAAATTAGGGTTTTTACTGATGCTGATAATTCTACTTCTATCGATCATTTAGAAAAAATGATACCTGAATTTGAAAAGGGTTATGATCTTGTTATTGGCACTCGAGACAGAAGAGATGATCCTCAAGCGCGTCAAGTTTTTCCTCAACCAAAGTGGAGAATTTTTTTGGGCGATTGTTTTAATTTTTTGGTTCAATTTATTTTAGGACTTTGGGGATTCTGGGATACTCAATGTGGTTTTAAGGGTTTTACCGAAAAAGCCGTTTCCCTGATTTTTCCAAAATGTAAAATAGAAAGGTTTGCCTTTGACCCTGAAATTTTAATCCTCGCTAAAAAAAATAATTTAAAGATAAAAAAAATTCCTGTTTTATGGAAAAATGATCCTGAAAGCAAAGTAAAGATAAAATCGATTTTCAATATGTTTAAGGATTTATTAAGAATTCGCCTTTTTCTTTTTTTAGGAAAATATGGATAAAAAAGATTTTTTTCCTTCGGAAATTCGTTATGATGTCATTTCCGATGATTGGGTGATTATTGCTAAACAAAGAAGCAAAAGACCAATAATTTTTGAAGAGGAAAAACAAAAAATTTCTCCTTTGGAATGTCCTTTTTGTCAGATTGAAACTCAACTACCCCCACTTTTAGTTTTTTCCCACGGAAAGGAAACGAAAGAAAAAAAGTATCCTTTAAAAAGCGATTGGACAGTTGTCGTCATTCCTAATAAATACCCTGCTTTGTTGCCGGGTTCCAAAATGGGAAGGAAAAGAGAGGGTAAATATTTTTTCAAGATTTCGGGCATTGGTTATTGTGAACTTGTCATTACCAGAGACCACGAAAAACATCTTCCAGATTTTACAGTCCCTGAAATTAAAGAAATTTTCGATGTTTATCAAAAGAGATACTCGGTTTTAAAAAAGAAAAAATTCGTTAAAAATATTTCCATTTTTCATAATTATGGAAAAAGGGCTGGCGCCACCCAACCCCATTGCCATTCGCAAATTATTACAACGCCCTTGATCGATAAAGAAATTAAGGCCGGTCTTTTAAAAGCAAAGGATTTTTGGGGGAAAAATAAGAAATGTATTTATTGTGAACTCCAAAGTTGGGAAATAAAAGAGAAAGAAAGAGTTGTTTTCGAAAATGATGATTTTGTAGCTATTTGTCCCTTTGCCTCAAGAAACGCTTTTGAGGTGATTATTTCTCCCAAAAAACATCTTTCTTATTTTGAAAAAATTACTGAAAAAGAAAAGGAGGGTTTGGCTCTTGTTTTTTCAAAAATCTTTCAGGCCTTGAGCGAAGTTTTGGGAAGAAACTTTCATTATAATTTTTATTTAAAAACAGCGCCTTGTGATGGTAAAGATTATAGTTTTTTCCATTGGCATTGGACGATTTTTCCTCGATTACAAATGATTGCCGGTTTTGAATTAGGAACGAGAATGGACGTTTGCACTATTTCACCCGAAGAGGCCGCTCAAAAATTGAGAGAAAAAATTAAAAAATAAAAAATGAGAAAATTTTTAATCATTGCCAATTGGAAGATGAATCCTAAAAACAAAGAGAAAGCCAAAGAAATGGTATCTCTTTTAGAGAGAAAAATTTCTTTTTTGAAAAACATTGATTTGATCGTCGCGCCACCATTTTTATACCTTTATCTTTTTTTAAATAAAAAGATAAAAACTGCGGCTCAAAATTGTTTTTGGGAAGAAAAAGGGGCCTTCACAGGCGAGACGTCTCCTTTAATGCTAAAAAATTTTAATTGCCATTATGTGATTTTGGGTCATTCAGAAAGAAAGAAGTTTTTGAAAGAAGACAATGAAATGGTTAATAAGAAATTAAAAATTGTTTTAGAAAATAAAATGATTCCTGTTTTGTGTGTCGGAGAAAAAGAGGTTGTTAAAAACGAAAAAAAAAGAAATCATTTTTTAAAAAAAGAAATTGAACGAATGACAAAAGGAATAAAAAAAGAAAATTTAAAAAATGTTGTTATTGCTTATGAGCCGGTCTTTGCTATTGGAAAAAAGAAGGCCTGTGATTTTTTATACGCAAAAAGCGTTTTCGATTTTTTGAGAAAACATTTTGAAAATAAAATTTTATACGGTGGAAGCGTTAATCAAAAAAATATTTTTTCCTTTTTGAAATTGGGTTTCGATGGTTTTTTAATCGGTCATTTTTCTTTAAAAATAAAGAGTTTTTTAAAAACCCTCGAGAATTTAAATAAAACATAGACCTCGGTAACTAAATTAAGAATCTTTTTTGACAGATTTTATTATTTATTTTATAATAAAATTAGCAAAACGATGTTTTTTATCAAAAGAATTAAAAAAATTTTTATTCCTTGCCGGGAGAACGATTATTATCCTTATTTTTTGAAGAATGATTTTTTGAATTTCTATTTTTTGTTTTTTTTATTCTTGAAATTTTTTACTATTTTTTCAGTTCTTTTTCTTTCTCAAAACACTTTTTTCGCTTTGATCACAAAGGAAAAACTAATTAGCCTTGTTAATCAAGAGAGGATAAAAAATAACTTACCCCCGTTAAAAGAGAACCCTCTTTTGGAAAGGTCTTCTTTTTTAAAGGCAAACGATATCTTTCAAAACAATTATTTTGGACACTGGAGCCCCAAGGGGATTTCCCCCTGGTACTGGTTTAAATTGGCTGGTTACGATTATCAGGCAGCTGGTGAGAATTTGGCCATTGGTTTTTTTGATTCCAAAGAGGTTTTTGATGCTTGGATGAATTCTCTTTCTCATCGAGCGAATATTTTGAATTCAGATTTTAAAGAGATTGGAATTTGGGTTCAGAAAGGATATTTTAACGGAAAGGAGGCCTATTTGGTTGTTCAACATTTTGGTAAACCCAGAAAAGAAAGTATTTTAGATTTGCCAAAAGGGTTTGTTTCGCCAACACCCCTATTAATAAAAGAAACGCCGTTACCTCAAGTTTTGGGAGAAATAAAAGAGGAAAAAGAAATCTTTATTTCTCCAACACCAATGGAAATTGAAAAAATTTTTCAAGTAAAAGATGAAAAAATAGAATCGCTAGGAATTTTGAAAAAAGTCGAGAAAGAAACCGTTTCTTTTATTTTTAAACACCACTTTTCTTTGATTCAATTTTTCACTTATCTTTCTCTTGGTTTTTTGATTTTCAGTTGCCTTTTAACCATCTTTTTTGATATCTTTGTTTATCATCGTTTTGTTATCGATTATAAAGAATTGATTCCTCGGACCCTTCTTTTTGTTTTTCTTTTTTTTCTTTTTTTGTATTTTGATAATTTAAAAATAATACAATTAATCCCGCATAATTTTCAAATTTGAGATCCCCTTGACAGAATAAAAAAAATTAGGTATTTTTAAAAATGACAAAAACAATAATTATTTTTCTTTTTTTGCTAAGTTTTTTAGTTTTCTTTTTCCAAAAAACAAGAGCGGAACAAACATTAAATTGTGTTTTCCCTCCGCGTTGTCAAGAAAACGGTTGTTTCTTGGGGTTACCCGACAACACGGAATGTGTTTCAAGGGTTTCAGTTAATTTGTTTCAAATCGAAAAATTTTTGGGTTATCGAACGCGTTTACCCGTCGAACTAAACTCCCTTAATCAATTTTGTAAACAATATACGAGAGATGAAAGCGCTTGGGCCCTTAGTATTAACATCTATAATTATTGCGATGGCCACGATCAATACTGCGATCAGTACCTTGATTATTGGACGAATTCGGGTTGGAGCAAAAAACAAGCTTGCGACGGAACTTTAAGTGTTCGGGAAATTACTTGTGCTAAAAGATGTACTCCAAGCTTTTATGTTGATTTAAAAGCAAATAATTCTGATGGACCAATAGAAATTCTGGCGAAAAGCAATCTTCTTCTTTCTTGGGAAGCCAAGAACGTTTTTTTTGCGAGGCATCCGGCGACTGGACGGGATTTAAAAATCTTTTAGGTTCTGAAACGGTTTTTCTTGATCAAGCGAAACAATATTTATTTTCTTTAAAATGTAAAGTTAGCCCAAGCAAAAAAGACCCAAATAAGGAAATCCAAGATATTGTTAGGGTCAATGTAAAGGCCAAAGAACCTGTTGTTGTGACCAAGCCAGTTGTTAATACCTATTAACTTGACAAAGGTTTTAAAATTTTATAAAATAAGAATATCGGATAAAAACATGAAAAACAAAATTTATTTTTTATCTTTTTTAACAATATTTTTGGGTCTTGTTTTTTTGGATAAAAATTTTCTTTTTTCCCAAGATTTTTGTCCGGCAAATACCCAGGTTTCAAGCTCAAGCGCCATTCTAGTTGGAGAAGTAATTGATGATGGCGGAGATCCTAATTTAACTGTTTGGTTTGAATACGGTTCATTAGGGAACCCAACCTTAAAAACCCCTCCTATGGCTAAATATGGAACAGGAAATTTTTGCGCTCAGATTACAGGTTTGATGCCGAATCAAAGTTATCATTATCGAGCAGTCGCTCAAAATTCCGGCGGCATAAATTATGGCGAACTAAAAACTTTTAAAACTCAATGTTTAGGCCCTTTTGTTGATTTAAAAGTAAATAATTCAGACGGCCCCGTGACTCTTCCTTATAAAAGCGATATTACTCTTTCTTGGAGTTCAAACAATGCCTCTTATTGTCGAGGATCTTGGACTTCTTTAGAATTGCCGGTAAATGGAAGTGTTACTTTTAATCAATTAACAGCAGGGAATTATAGTTATAAGATAACTTGTTATGATTATTGTAATCAAGCGAAAAGCGATGGCGTCGAAATAATTATTAAGTCTCCATCTTTACCGGTAATTGATTTTAAGGCCAATTATCAATCTAATTATTTAGAGGTAGAAATTAACGATAATGTGATATTTTCTTGGACAGCGAATTATGCTAATTCTTGTTACGCTTCAGGAGATTGGACGGGAACAAAGCCCCTTTCTGGTTCTGAAACAATAAAAATGACGAGCGTTAAATTATACAATTTTTTCTTAACTTGCACGAACGAAAGCGGGACGAGTCAGGCAAAAGTTCAGGTTAATGTGCGGGTAAAACCGCCAAGGGTCATTACAAAACCAGCTGTTGTCACTTATTAAAAATATGAGAAAAATTATTCCTTTTTCAATATTGCTTTTTATTCTTCCTTTGTTTTTATTCGCTCAATGTCCTTCTCGGACGACAGTTCAGGGAACGGGCGTTACTTTTGTTGGTGAATTAACAGATTTGGGCGGGGATAACAAAACAGATGTTTGGTTTGAGTATGGTCCCACAAGTAATTTTGGTTATCTAACATCGAAACAAACAAGGTATCAAACTGGTTTTTATTGTATTTCTGTTTCTAACCTTTCTTCTTGTACCACATATTATTATCGAGCAGTCGCTCAAAATTCTGGCGGCATTAGTTATGGCGAAACAAAAACATTCACGACAAATTGTTCGAATGTTAATTCTTCTTTTGCTAATGTTGATTTAAAAGTAAACGGCATAGACGGTGTTTTAACGATTACAAACGACAATTTTGTTACTTTACACTGGACAACGCAGAATGTTTCTTCTTGTTATGCGTCGGGTGCCTGGTCGGGATCAAAAACGCTTTCCGGCAGCGAAACAACACCGCGTCTATCTTTTGGTCGTTATGAATATGTCTTAACCTGTTACGATTATAACAATAACACTTATTCTGATAGGGTTATTGTTGATGTTAGTGGCGGCCAAGTTGCTGGCGCTGCCACCAATATTTCAACGGGTTTGTTTAAGGACAATTCGTTTTATTTATATTTTTTACCCCCCTTCTTGGCGTTATCTTTTATTTGGTTTTCTTACAGAAAATTTTTAAAGGCAAGAAAAAATTAATTTTTTCAAAACCAAAATTCTGAAAGAGATAATTTGCCACCATTGACTTTTTGATTTTTTTATGATAAAATTTAGAATCGGTGTCGGGTTCTTTTTGGATTACCTCTAACAAGGAGTTTCTCATGCTGCTACTGAGTAGAAAGAAGAAAGAGAAGGTTGTCTTGGTAATTGAGGAGTCGGGAGAAAAAACGAGTGGCGGAATAGAAATAACGTTACAAGTGGTGAAAATTAGAAATGGTCAAGTTAGATTGGGATTTGAGGCCCCTAAGAATGTTTCGATTTGGAGAAACGAGCTTTATGAAGAGATTTGCAAAGAGAAAAATAAAAAAAGAGAAAACGGATAGAGTTTAGTTTGGAAGAGATGAGAAATTTAGACCTTTTTCTTCGGGTAGGTGCGGATTTTTCTGTACCTACCCTTTTTTATTGATTTTTTTATTTTATTGTTGTATAATAAAAAAATGATTGTCAAAGAAGATGTTTTTTATAACCTAACAAAAGGAAGATTAACTTTTGAGGGGGTTGTCAAAGAAATCCTTGATTTTATCCAGGAAAATCCGAATTTTTCTTATGAGGTGATTGTTGGTTGTGATTCTTCGTCAGGAACAAATCCCTCTTTTCCTTTAGTGATTGTTGTTTTAAGAAAGGGGAACGGCGGCAGATTTTTCTTCAAAAAAATTCATTTTAAAAATAAGATTTTTCATCATTTAAGAGAAAGAATTTTGCAAGAAGTTTTTTTGTCTTGCGAGTTAGCTTTATTATTGAGAGAAAACTTGGAGAGGGAGATTAAAAAACTCAATCATCCTTTTTTGTGGGAGTTTAAATACATTCATACAGATATTTCAGAAACGGGTTTAACAAAAGATATGATTCGAGAAGTTGTTGCTTTAATTAAAAGCAATGGTTTTGAGGCAAAAATAAAACCAGAATCCTTTGCTGCCTCAGTGGTCGCTGATCGCTATACTTAATTTTAGATGAAATTAAACAGGTTTCTCACTTTCTTTTTTGTGCTTTTTTACATTCTTTTTTTCGTTTTTAATTTTACTTTTATCAAACAGAAGATAAAAGAATTTTACCATTGGGAAAAGATCGAAGAAATTTTTTCGGTTTTTAAGAAAAAAGAAAAATTTTCTTCTTTCGAGAAAACAGAGAAAGAGGATTCTTTAGAAATTACGTCTTTTGATTTAGTTTTACCGTTGTCGATCGCAAAAGATGAAAAAGAGGCCCAGAAAAAATTAAAAGAAGGGGTTGTTCTTTTTTTGCCCGAATCTCGTTTTCCGATTCAAGAGGGGAAAGTTGTTATTTTGGGACATTCAGCGCCAGATTTTTGGCCGGCAAAAAAATATGAATCGGCTTTCAGTAAAATTTCTCAACTGAAAAAAAGAGATAAGATTATTTTAAATTTTAATCAAACATCTTATTTTTTTTCGGTCAAAGAAAAATTTTATTTAGACAAGGGGCAGGAGATTCCTCAAAAAGAAGAAAAAGGAATTTTATTTTTAATCTCTTGTTGGCCACCGGGTCAAGATGTTAAAAGAATCGCGGTTCTTGCTACTCTTGAATAATTTTTAATTTTGTTGTATAATAAAAAATGGAGAAAATTAAAAGAAATATCTGTTTGTTTTTATTGTTGTCGTTTATTTTAGCGAAAAATTCATTTGCTCAAGAAATTTTTTCAGAAAAGGAAATATCTTTTTTCTTTAAGGCGAGAAATGTTTCTCGCGAGCAATCTGATTTTCAAGAAAAAATTTCTGCTTTTTTTAACGAAGAAGTTGAATTTTATTTTTCAATCGAAGCTCAAAATCGGGATTTTAAAAATCTTATTTTTTTCTTTGAACTACCAAAAGAGATAGAATTGATTCAAAACAGTTTAAAAATCGACAAAGAATTTCAAAACAAAGATATTCAAAAAGGTATTTTTCTTGGACCCATTTTAAAAAATGAAAAAAAAGAAATTTTTTTTCGGGGGAAAATCAAAGATGGTTCTCTGAATGATCATTTTATTTTTTTGACAGTAAAAATTTTAGGAGATGGAATGGAGGCAAAGAGAAAAACTTTAATAATAGAATTAAAGGAAAAAGAGGCTCCAAAATCGATTTTAAAACCAGCTGGTTTTTTTGAGAACCTAACTCTGACCTTAAACGATCCTTTTTCTTTTTGTTTTGCGACCTCGTTTTTTCTTTCTTTGGTAAGAGAAGTGTATTTTGATTTAAAAGAAAAGATAAAAACGCTGTTTTTTTCGAATAAAAATTTAAGGTTGATAAGAAGTTTTTTTCTTAATTTTCAAATCTTAATTTTCCGTTTTTTAAAGAGAATCAAGATTAAAAAAGCCTAAAAAGCTTATTGTGGAAAAGTTGTGGAAAATGTTCCTTGACAAAGGGTCTAAAAAATCATAATCTTTTCTTAGTGGAGAAAAGTGGAAAAGTTTGGGAAAAAAGTAAAATTTTGTGGAAAAATATGTTCTTAGGTGAGTATCAATACAACATCGACGAGAAAAAAAGATTAGCTTTGCCTGCTCATTTTCGAAGAAAACTTGGAAAAAAAATTATTATCACTCGTGGTTTAGATTCGTGTCTTTTTCTTTTTCCCTTAAAAGAATGGAATTTGTTGGTGAAAAAAATTTCAAAATTACCCCTGGCAAAATCTGATGCTCGTGGTTTTGCACGATTGATGTTAACCGGTGCCATGGAAGTTGATTTTGATAATCTGGGAAGAATTTTAATTCCTGATTTTTTAAAAGAATACGCTTCCTTACAAAAGAGAGTTATCGTCGCTGGCGTTTTTAATCGAATTGAAATATGGGATGAAGAAAAATGGAAAGAATACAAATTGAAAGCAGAAAAAGAAGCCGGCGATATTGCCGAAAGATTATCAGAGATTGGGATTTAAATGGAGAAAAAAGAAATTGAGCACATTTCCATTTTGAAAAAGGAGGTGGTTGAAGGGTTAAGGGTGGCAGGAAATAAAAAATTTATCGATTGTACCTTTGGTTTGGGCGGGCACGCAAAAGAGATTTTAAAAAAACTGGGAGAAAAAGGAATGATTTTGGCTTTTGAGTATGACAATGAACTTTTTAAACTGGTTAAGAAAAAATTTTCTCGAGAGAAAAGATTAATCTTGGTCAACGAAAGTTTTTCAAATTTATTGCGTGTTGTTCGAGAAAAAAAATTTTTTCCGGTTTCTGGAATTCTGGCGGATTTAGGAATTGGTAATTTTCAGATCGAAAAAAAGAAAGGTTTCTCTTTTCGACGAAATGAAGAACTTGATATGCGCTATAACCCAGAGAAACAAAAAGAAAGGGCGAAAGATGTATTAAATACCAGAAACGAGAAAGAGTTGGAGCAAATTTTTAAAAAGTATGGCCAAATAAAAGTGGCGAAAGACTTGGCAAGAAAAATTATCGAGAAAAGACCGATTAAGACAACGTTTCAATTAAAGGAGATTTTGTTCGATTTTCAAAATAAAGAAAAAAAGATTGTCAGGAAGGTTTTTTTGGCCTTGAGATTGGCCACGAACAGAGAATTGGAGAATTTAAAAGATTTTTTAGAACAAACGATTTTGGTTTTAGAGAAAGGAGGAAGGTTAGCTGTAATTACTTATCATTCTTTAGAAGAGAGGATTGTCAAGCATTTTTTGCGACAAAAAAGAAAGTTTCTAAAAATTCTTTCAAAAAAACCCATTTTACCTTCTTTTTCAGAGGTTCAAAAAAATAAAAAAGCAAGGTCAGCAAAATTATTTTTAGCAGAAAGAAAATGAGAATTTTATCATTATTTTTAACAACGGTTTTTCCCCTGGATTTTAGAAAGATAAAATTTAATTTTGAATTTTTAAGGTTTTTAATTTTAATTTCTTTCTTTCTTTCTTTTTCTATTTTTGCTTTCCAATTTTTTCATTATTCAAAAGAAAAAGCCCTTTTGTTTTATCTGGACAATGAAATTAAAAAAATTTCTTTGGAAAACGAAGAATTGGAGATAAGGGTTTCTCAATTGAATCTTTCTCAAAAAATAGAGGATTTTGCCCAAAAAAACAATTTTATAAAAAATAATGAAAGAATTGTCTTCATCGAATCAAGCGAGGTTATGGTGAAAAAATGAGATCTTTTTTTAGGACTTCCCAGATAGAAAATTTAATTCTTTTCTTCTTCTTTTTCATTTTTCTTGTTTTTTTTGTTCGCCTTTATTATCTTCAGATTAAAAAGGGGGATTATTATCGGGCATTACTCGAGGGTTTGTATAATCGTTTTTTTATCGTTCCAAACGACAGGGGGAAAATTTATCTGAGGAATGGCGAGATTCTTGCCACGAATAAAGACATTGTTTCTTTAATGTTTTTTTTAAAAAAAGAAGAGTCCTTAGAAAAAGAGCTATCAAAAATCTCTGAAATTTTGAGATTGTCAAAAGAAGAGATTTCAAACAAGATTAAAGATAATAAGTTTTTTGTTTTAAAAGAAGAATTAACGAAAGAAGAGATCGATAAAATCAAAAGGGGGAAATTCGATAATTTTCAATTGGTTTTAGAGAAAAAAAGATTTTACCCTAAAGGAATTTTTTTATCCCATTTAATCGGTTTTCAAAACAAAGGAGGAAGGGGACAGTATGGTTTAGAAGAGTATTACGATAAAGAATTGGAGGGGGGTAATGATTTAGTTTTGACCATTGACCCCGAAATTCAAGATTTTTGCGAGAAAATTATCGCGGATTATAAAGAAAAATTGGGTTATGAAAAAGCGGAAATTTTGGTTATTTCTGCAAAAACAGGAGAGATTTTGTCTTTTGTCAATTTTCCCAATTTTGATCCCAATTTCTTTTTTCAGGTACCACCAGAAAATTTTTCGATTTTTTTAAATTTTTCTACACAGGAACTTTTTGAACCCGGTTCCATTTTAAAACCGATTACTATGGCAAGCGCCCTGGAAGAAAAATTGATTTCGCCCTCGGAAACTTATGAGGATAAGGGGTTCGTAAAGATTGGCGGATGGGTGATTACGAATTACGACCAGCGTTTTTATGGTAAACAGACAATGACTAATGTTTTGGAAAAGTCGATTAATACCGGCGCTGTTTATGTTCAAAAGAAGTTGGGAAAAGAAAAATTTTTAGATTATCTTTCCAAATTCGGGTTTTTTGAAAGCACGAATATCGATTTACCAGAAATCTATTCTCAAAATCAGAATCTAAAGAAGGGGTACGATATCAATCTAGCCACTGCTTCTTTTGGCCAAGGAATTGAGGTGACTTCTCTTCAATTAATCAGGGCCTATCTTTCCTTGATAAACGAAGGAAAAATGTTAAGGGTTCATGCTGTTAAAAAAATTATTGAACAAGGAAAGGAAAGAGAAATTTTGCCCGAAACAGAAAGAGAGGTGATTTCTGCGGAAACCAGTCGCCAAATTTCAGAGATGCTCCTTTCTGTGATCGAAAATGGTTATAGCAAAAAGGCAAAAATAGAAGGTTATTTAATCGGTGGAAAAACCGGCACGGCCCAAGTGGCTTTTTCTTCTTTGGGAATTCCTAAAAGTGGTTATTCTGAAAAAACGATCCAATCCTTTATCGGTTTTCTTCCGGTTTTCGACCCGCAATTTTTAATCTTTGTTAAACTTCACAATCCCAAAACAAAAACAGCAGAATATTCTGCTCTTTTGATTTTCAGGGAAATCTGTCAACATCTTATTTCGCTGTTTCAGATTCCACCAAATTATTAAAAAGTTATCAAGAATGGAAAAAAGTGATAAAATTAAATATATGGTAGGAGAAAAAAGGATAATTGGCCAAGAAAAAAAAGAAAATGCTGACGAAAAAAGAAGATGGATAGAAGCCCTTAGAACATTAAGCGATTCATTAACCAAAGAAAGGGTTGATCAAGAAGCAAGAACCCGTGATCGATTAAATAAAAGAAAAATTACAGAAGTTGAAATTTCGGAAAATGAAATTTTGAGAAGCAGAGACCTTGTTTTTTTACCAGCGAATGGAGAATGTCTTTTTATTGGCGATCTTCATGGAGATTGCGATTCTTTGGACGCGATTTTAAAAGCAACAAATTTTGAAGAGAAACTACGCAAAAACCAGGGTTATTTAGTGTTTTTAGGAGATTATCTTGATCGGGGAGATCAAGAACTGGAGGTTTTGGAAAAATTAGTAGAGCTGAAAAGAATATATGGCGAGAGAGTTATTTTATTAAGAGGAAATCATGAAGACCTTAGCCAAATGATGTTTGAACAAGAGGAGGGCCGAAGTCCTCGTAATCGACCAGCGGGCTTATTAGATGACGAGAATTTTAGAGAACAAGCCAGATTATTTTTTGATAATTTGCCCGTTGGTTTAATGACAAAAAATGGGATTTGCGCTGTTCATGGCGGCATTCCCCAAATGGAAGGAGAAAGAGAGGTGTCTTTGGAAAATTTATCACAATTAGAAGAAAACGAAAGAAAACAGGTATTGTGGAATGATCCTGAGCGCATAATTCAGAGAATAAAACCCGGTCAGTTTTTTCAAGAAAACCTTTCAAGAGGCGGGGGGTGTTATTTTTTTAATCCTGTTGCCCTTAATAATTTTTTAGAATCAATTGGAGCTCGGGTTATGATTCGAGCCCACCAAGATGTTGATGGATATTATATTGAGCCCTTGTATCAGGACAAACTCGTTACTCTTTTTTCAAGCTTAGCACCATATTATAAGGATTTAAAAAGCGCTGGTTATTGTCTTGTAAATTTGGCTGAAGAAATTGATGCGTGGGAAGACAAGCATTTTGGTAGGGTAGAAAAAACAAGGCCAGAAAAACAAAGGGTTGAAGAAAAAGGATCATTAATGGGTATTGAAGAAAGAACACAAGAAAAACCATCAGAAAAGGAACTGACGGCGATTGAGGAAGAAACCGAAAAAGAGAAAGAGGGGGAGGAAAAGAAAGAATTATTTGCAACCGAAGAAAAAGAAGAGAAACCGTTAGAGACCAAAAGAGAGGCAACAGCAGTAAGTCTTTTAAAAAAAGAAGAAGCAAAATTGTCCGAGGGTTTCTCCTTTTCGGATTTTGTTGATTTTTTAGGAGATGTTATTTTTAAACCCATTGAATTCATTATTAATCTTTTAGATAAAACAATAGATTTTTTGTTTATGGTAAAAAATTTTTACAATGAATATCTGAAAGAAGATTTAAAAAAATTTTGGAAAGAATTATTGAGGTGAGTTAAAAAAGAGGCCCCATCGTCTAATGGCAAGGACATCAGTTTCTCAAGCTGAAAATAGGGGTTCAAATCCCCTTGGGGCCACAAAAAGATGAAAAAAACACTTCTTTTTTTAAGCGGCATTTCTCTTTTATCAAACACGATTATTGGCGTTGGTTTTTTTGCTCTTCCTTTTGTAACTAGCAAGGTTTCATATCTTATTTTTTTCTATTTTTTTGTTTTGGGGGGCATTGTTTTTTTAATCCATCTTTTTTATGGTCGATTGGCCTTAATAACGCCAGATTATAAAAGATTACCGGGATTCGTGGAATTTTATCTGGGAAAAAAATGGTTTTTTTTCTCTGTTTTTATTATCCTGTTCTCTTTAATCGGAACTCTGCTTTCTTATCTCATTGTCGCTGGTGACTTTTTAAACGGAATTTTCCCTTTTTTAAATCCCGTTTTTTGGACGATTATTTTTTTCTTTTTTTCTCTTTTTTTGATCTTGAAAGAAATTGATAAAATTTTAAAAATTCAAACCCTCTCTCTTTTTCTTTTGGTCTTTTTACTTTTTTTTCTTATTTTTCAGGGAAGGGGAATGATAGGGTTGGAAAATTTTGTTTTTCCTCCGAAAATGGATCTTTGGTTTTTACCTTACGGAATTGTTGTTTTTTCTCTTTGGGGGACATCGATTATCCCTGAGATCGAAGAAAGTTTGGCAAAAGAAATGAGAAAAAAATTAGACCTTTTAATTTTCTTTTCTTTTGTTTTTGTCATTATTTTTTATCTCCTTTTTATTTATTTTGTCTTGGGGGTTTTGGGGCAAAAAACAACGGAGAATGCTTTAATAGGGTTAAAAGGGGTTTTTTCTCCTTCTTCTTTTAAATTAATTCTCTTTTTGGGATTGATCGCTGTTTTTACTTCCTTTATCTCTTTGGGCTTGACCCTAAAAAGGGTTTTGGTTTTTGATTTAAAAATTAAAGAAAAAAGCTTGTTTTTCTTTTTTCTTTTTCTTCCTTTCGTTCTTTTTTTATTGGGGTTTCAGAAATTTTTACCGGTGATTTCTTTTGTTGGCAGTGTTTTTTTAGCGATCGAAGGATTGTTGATTTTGAAAATGTATCAAAAGATAAAAAAGACAAAAGTTTATTATTTATTGTTTTTGTTTTTAATTTTCGGTGCTTTTTATCAAATCTTTTATTTTTTTAAAAATTATTCTATAATATCATAATATGAAGACAAATTCTGAAAGAGAAGAATATATTAAAACCCTGAAGAGGGCATTAGAGAAACTGGAAAAAGAGAAGATTTTTGTGCCAGAATTGAAAAAAGAGGAAAAAGAAATTAAAAAAGAAATTCTTTCGAGAATCGAAAAATCAGAAGAACCAAAAAAAGAAGCAAAGAAAGAAGAAGAAAAAACGAAACAATCGTTTTTTCAAGATGAAGAAATTGTTCAAGAAATTCGTAAATTATTGTTGATCGCAAAAAAGGAAGGGGTTTTGGCAAGCATTAAAGCAGCGCGCAAAATAAAAAATCCTTTATTGTTGGACCTCTATCATGATTTTTTAGTCCAAGGGGGCTTTTTCAAAAAATTTTTCTTCAAATAAATGAATCTTTCTAGTTTTATTGTTTATTTATTTTTTTTATTTTTTATTTTTTTCTGCATTTCTTTTTTTCTCTATTTTTTAAAAGAGAAGAGAAAAAAGAAAATTTTTTCTCTTTTAGACACAACCTTGTTTTTGGTCAGAATGCCCCATTATGAAGAGGAACAAGAAAAACAGAAAAAAGAAATAAAGGATTACATTTCGGTTATGGAACAGTTTTATTCCAGTCTTTTTTATTTGAAGGAGAGAAAATTAATTTTAGAAGTCGCCTCTCAGCGTGGTAAAGAAGATATCCGTTTTTATGTTGCCGTTCCAACTATCTTGGCCTCTACTTTCGAGAATATGGTTTATGGCCTTTTTCCTCATGCTTCTTTGGAGGTCGTACCCGAAGATTACACGATATTTGAAAAAAAAGGAGAAGTGGCTGGTTCTTATTTACAGTTAAAAACGAGTTTCTTTTTGCCCTTGGCGAGTTATACTAATTTTCGCGAAGACCCTTTGAATATTTTAATAAATGCCCTATCTTTTATCAGGCCCGAGGAAGGAGCAGCGGTTCAGTTAATTTTACAGCCCTCAAAAAAGGATGTTAAAAAAACGGGCGAAAAGGTTATTTTTGACTTAAACGAAGGAAAGACATTAAAAGCAGCTCTTTTTTCTGCGAGGGAAGATTTAAAAGCTCGATTCTTAAAAACGATCAACGCTGTTTTTAATGAAATCTTCGAAGGTATCAAAGAACTTTCAAAACTATCTTCTCATCAAGGGCCTTCTGCCGCTCAAAAACCGTCGCAAGAAGAATTGAAAAAAAGAAAGGTTGATGAGCTAACCCTTGAAGCTATTCGTTCTAAAATCAAAAAATCAGTTTTCGAGGTCAACATTCGGCTTTTGGTTATGGCCCAAAATAAGGAAAGAGCAAACGAAATTCTTTCAAAATTAGAAATTAGTTTTAAACAATTCGAAACGCCGTTTAATACGTTTACTTTTAAAAGAGTCGCGGGTTTGAAATTAGAAAATTTTATTTATAATTTTTCTTTTCGCATTTATAACAAAGAAGAGGAAGTGGTCTTAAACGCAGAAGAGTTAGCGGGTATTTTTCATTTTCCGATTCCCCAAACAAAAGCCTTCGGTCTTCAGACAGTAAAAACAAAAGAAATTCCTCCGCCGATTGAATTGCCAGAAGGCGGAGAAATCGTTATCGGAAAAGTTCTTTATCGTCAAAAAGAAATTCCTGTTTTTTTTAAAACAGTTCAAGATCGTCGAAGACATTTTTATATTATCGGTCAAACGGGTACGGGAAAAAGTTCACTTTTACACGAGTTAATCAGACAGGATATTGAAAAAGGAAAGGGGGTGGGGGTTATCGATCCTCATGGCGACCTTATCGAGGGTATTTTGACAACCATTCCTACTTCGCGTTATGACGATGTTGTTCTTTTTGAACCTTTTGACAGGGAAAATGTTTCGGGCCTTAATATGTTGGAATGGGATACTCCCGAAGAGAAGGATTTTGCGGTTTCGGAAATGATTATGATTTTCCATAAACTGTTTCCTCCAGAAATTATCGGTCCGATGTTTGAACATTATATGAGAAATGCAATGTTGGCTTTGATGTCAGATAAACTGGGCACCCTGGTTGATGTTCCGCGTATTTTTGTTGACGAGGATTTTCTCGAATGGAAATTAAGGTCTGTGGACGATCCTTTGGTCAGAAACTTTTGGCTGAAAGAATGGCGACAGACCGTTGGCCAGACGCGTTCAGACATGCTCGGTTATGTTGTTTCAAAAGTCGGACGCTTCGTCGAAAACGCCATGATGAGAAATATTATCGGCCAATCGCGTTCTTCCTTTGACTTGAGAAAGATTATGAACGAAGGAAAAATCTTTTTGGCCAATCTCTCAAAAGGACAAACCGGAGAATTAAACAGTTCGTTATTGGGCTTGATTTTGGTTTCAAAAATGCAGATGGCAGCGATGAGTCGCGCGAGCATCCCCGAGGAAATGAGAAAGGATTTTTATCTTTATATCGATGAGTTTCAAAATTTTACAACCGATTCCGTGGCCACGATTTTGTCCGAGGCGCGAAAATACCGGTTGAATTTGACCTTGGCTCATCAGTACATCCCTCAATTACCAGATGAAATTAAAAATGCGGTTGTGGGCAATGTTGGAACTTTTGCCTCTTTTCGAGTCGGAGCTGCAGATGCTGAATTTTTAGAGAAAATTTTTCAGCCAGAATTTTCAAAGTTGGATCTAGTCAATTTGGATAATTTTAATTTAGTGATAAAAATTATGATCGACGGGAAGATCAGTTCTCCCTTTAAATTAAAAACCATCGTTCCCAAATTCGGAAATAAGGAAAAGGTGAGGACAATCAAAAAGATTTCAAAATTAAAATATACTAGAGAAAGAAGCGTTGTTGAAGAAGAAATTAAGGAACATTCTCGTTTAGAAGAATTATAAAAGAAATTAAAAATGGATTTAACAATTTTTTTATTCGTTTTTCTATTTTTTGTTTTTTCGATTTTAGTTTTTGTTTTGACTCGTTTTTCTGAAAAGATTCAAAGACAGCAAGAAATCAACGCATTACAAACAAAAGAAATTCAAGAGATAAAACAAAACATTCTTCTCTCGAGTCAATTCCAAGATCATTTAAGGGGTGGCATAGACATTACCCGAAGCATTCTCGAAGAGATGCGGGCCATGGAAAGAGAAAAAAAGGAAAGAGAAATAGAATTTTTAGAAACCTTAAAGAGAATCGATCAAATCATCGGTGGAACCAGCGCTCGCGGTTTTGCCGGCGAGGAGATTTTGAGAGAGGTTTTTAAAAAACTTCCGCCAGAGATGATCGCCTCTAATTTTCGGGTCAAGGGAAAAGTTGTTGAGTTTTCCTTGGTCCTGCCCAGCGGAAAAAAAATTCCGATCGATTCGAAATGGCCCGCTGGTTCCTTGTTGCTTTCTTTAGAAAAAGAAAAAGATCCCCAAAAGAGAAACGAGATTATTCGAGAAATTGAAAAAGAAACGAACAAAAGAATCAAAGAAGTAAAAGAGTATCTCGATCCGGATCTTACTTGGGATCAGGCGATTTGCGCCTTGCCCGACGCTGTCTATTTTATTTTGAAAGATAGTCATGTTTTTGCTCAAAGGGAAAATGTCATTTTAATGCCCTATTCGATGGTTTTGCCTGTTTTGCTTTTTATTTATCGTTTTTATTTAAAACATGGTTTATCTTTAGAAATGGAAAGTTTAAAAAGTCATTTGTTTTCTGTTTTAAAAGAGATTGATAATTTAGAAAAATCATTAGAAAATAAGTTTTCCCGAAGCTTGGCTGTTTTTAACAATGTCTATCTTGATTTTAAAAATAGTTTTGCTAAAATTAAAAATTCAATTTCCCAGATTTTAAGCCCAAAACATGAAAAATAAAATTGCTATTTTAGAAATCGGAGGAAAGCAATATTTGGTTAAAGAAGGAGATCTGATAAAAATTGACAGAATAAAAGAGAAAGAAAAAGAGGATTTTAAATTTGAAAATTTGCTGTTGTGGTCAGATGGGAAAGAGATAAAAATTGGTCAACCCTATTTGGCAAATGCCCTTGTTAAGGGAAAGGTGTTGAGAAATGGCAGGGGAAAAAAAATTACAGTCATTAAATTTAGAAGAAAAACAAGGTACAAAGTAAAAAAGGGATATCGTCCCGCTTTTAGCGAGGTTCAAATATTACAAATTTCTCCTTAAATTTCTTTTCGGTTATTAAGAGCAAAAAAGATTGTTTGGTCGTCTGAATATTCGATTTCTCCGCCAGTGGATAATCCGCGACCCAAAGAGGTGATTTTTATTTTAAGGGGTTTTAGTTTTTTTTGCAAAAAAAGAGCGGCGTTTTCTCCATCAAGAGTTGTGTTGGTAGCGATGATGATTTCTTGAAAGGTTGTTTTTATTCCGAATTTTTCCGGGTTTTTTATTCTTTCGATTAATTCAGGAATCTTCATTTCCTTTTCTATTTTCTTTTCGTCTTCAAGAGGCGAATAACTTTTGCCTAAAACAAAATAAAGGCCGTCGTATTTTTTTGTGTTTTCTATCGTTTCCAAATCAATTTCTTTTTCGACAATCATTAATATCTTTTTAATCCTTTGAGGATTTTTGCAAATAGGACACAAATCATTTTCTCCCTCAAAAAGATTAAAACAAAAATTGCAGGATTTAATTTTTTTTAAATTCAGACATTTTTCGACAAACAAATCAAAATCTTCTTTTTTTAATTTTGCTAAATAAAAAACAAACCGTTGGGCCGTTCTTTTGCCAACACCAGGGAAGCGAGAAAAAATTTCGATTAAATCTTGGATTGTTTTGGGAAACATAAAAATTAAATTTCTTGAAATGGTTCTTCCGTGTATCTTTTTTCAATCTCTCTAAAAGAAACGGTATTTTCATCAAAATAGAGTTCGACTCGACCGACGGGTCCGTTTCGGTGTTTTGAGATGATGATATCGGCCATATTTTTTCTTTCTGTTTCTTGAATGTATTTGTCTTCGCGATAGATAAACATAACAACATCAGAATCTTGTTCGATGGTACCGCTCATTCTTAAATCAGCCAAACGAGGAATCGGTGGCGTTCTTTGTTCGACCGCTCTCGACAATTGAGAAATAACAAGAACTGGACAATTGAGTTCTTTCGCCATTAGCTTTAAGGCCCGAGAGTTTTCAGAAACTTGTTGAACAGGGGAAGCGTTGGGATTTAACGGGGTTAAAAGCTGTAAATAATCTAAAATAATGAGGCCCAAGTCGTTTTCTGCTTGTAGCCTTCGGCACATTGATTTTATCTGTAAAATATTCACGTTTCCTTCATCACAGATATAAAGAGGTAAGTCGGCGAGAATTTCTATTGTTTTTCTGATTTTTTCTCCTTCTTCGGTATTTCCGTTTTCCATTGAAATATAGCCGGTTCTTATTTTCCAGAGGTCAACGCTAGATAACGATGAAATTAAACGGTCAATAATTTGGTCCGCTGACATTTCCAAAGAGAAAAAAGCAACAGGGAGTTTTTCAGATAAACCACAATTCAAAGCAATGTTCAGGGCAAAAGCGGATTTTCCAATACCCGGTCTTGCGGCTAAAATAATAAGGTCTGATCTTTGAAAACCGGCTAAAATTTTATCCAAACTTGGGAAACCGCTGGAAATTCCCCTGACACTTTTTTCTTTTCTAGCCAATTTTTCGATTCGCTCAATAGTTTCTTCTAAAGAATCTTTCACTGGTCTTAAGAGCTGAGAAAAATTTTTTTGAGCAACGGAGAAAATTTTTCTTTCAGCTTCATCGAGAATTTTTTCAATATCGTTTTTTTCCTCGTAGCTCAGAGCAGAGATCTCTTGAGAGGCGGCGATCAAATCTCTTAACATTCTTTTCTTTTGGACGATGCGGGCGTAATTGACAATATGATGGGGCGTGGGCACAAAATTTGCCAGTTCTGTTAAATAAGAAATACCCCCGATGATATCTAAAAGATTTTTTTCTTTGAGGCGATTGGAAACGGAAAGGATATCGATGGGCTCGCCCTTTGCGAATAATTCAAGACAAGCGGAAAAAATTTCTTGATGGTTTGATTTATAAAAATCATCGGGTCTTAAAAAATCAGCGACCTTAAAAATTGCGTCTTTGTCTAAAAGCAAAGATCCGAGGACTGATTTTTCAGCTTCGATTGCTTGAGGAGGAAGTTTTTCAATTTGGTCGTTTTCCATATATTATAAACTTATAACAAAAAAGAAAGATTATCAAGATTGGAAAAATGGTTTATAATTAATTGTAAGAAAAAAATGAAAAAAATTGGTTTTTTTTCTTTCCATACTTTTTCTCAACCGGGTGGCGTTAAAAATCATATTTTGGGTTTAAATCAAGAATTTAAAAAAAGGGGTCTTGAGACAAAAATCGTGGTTCCCCGACGCCATTTCCTTGAAGGATACTCCAAAGAAATTATTCTTTTAGGAACCTCCTTTAATATTTCTTTTGGCGGTGGCGATTCTGACTTTGATATTGTTTTTACACCTTTTTCGATCGAAAAGGTTTTAATGAAAGAAAAATTCGATGTCATTCATTTTCATAACTTTATTTTTCCGGCTGCCTTTCAGATCATTAATTCGCCCCTGGCTCAAAAACCCTTAAAAATTTTAACCTTTCATTCTAACCTGGAAAGATCAAGGGCCTTGGAAGGGTATCCTTTCTTTTTGGACCTTTTCAACAAAATTCTTAACTGGAAAATTGATGGGGTTGTTTGCGTTTCCAATTTTCTTTTAAAATTTTTTGTTGATTGTAAAAAACCAAAAATTGTTATTCCCAACGGTATTGATTTGAATTTATATCGTCCCCAAAAAGAAAATAAAAAGAAAGATAAAAAAATTAAAATTCTTTTTGTCGGTCGTATCGAAGAAAGAAAGGGTTTAATTTATTTGCTTCAATCTTTTAAAATTCTTTCCAGCAAATTCAATCATTTAGAATTGAGGATTGTTGGCGAGGGTCCTTTAAAAAAAGAATGTCAGGATTTCGTGGAAAAAGAAGGATTAAAGAACGTTTATTTTGAAGGAAAGAAAGAAGGGAAAGAGGTTATTTCTTTTTACCAGAATTGCGATATTTTTGTGGCACCTTCGATTTTTGGAGAAAGTTTTGGTATTGTTTTATTAGAGGCAATGGCTTGCCAAAAGCCAGTCGTTGCTTTTAATATCGATGGTTATAATGAAATTTTAAAGGATGAAGGTTCTTTGTTTTTGGCGAAAAGTCGAGATGTTTATGATTTGGCTCAAAAAATCGAGCTTTTAATCAAAGATGAGAAATTAAGAGAAAAGATGGGGTTTTGGGGAAGAAAAGAAGCAGAAAAATATTCTTGGGAAAAAGTCGGCCAAAAGGTTTTGGACTTTTATTCTTTTTGTCAAAAAGAAAGAGGTTAATCAAAATCGATGGAAAAAGAAAAATTTTTAGAGAAAAAAGGAATTTTCCTTTTTTTAATTTTTTTAGGTTTTTTCTTTTTAATTTCTCAGGAGAGAAAACCTTTTAAAAAAGAAGAATTAGTATCTCCTCCAATACCCTCTTTAGAGCTTGTCGAAGAAAAACCATGGAAAGAATTTGTTCATCAAGAAACCGGGCTTTATTTTAAATATCCCTCAGAATGGCAAGATTTTTCTTTTGTTTTAAGCGCTTCTTTTGGTCAAAATAGTCTTCATTGGGAAGGGTTTGGAGGGAAAGAAGAAAGCGTTTTTGAAAGGCCCTTTCATTTTTTACTCTATTTTAAAGATTATTTTGCTTTTAATTTTGCCAATTTTGCCTTTAACGCAACCTCAGTAAACCCGGCTTGGGATACCGTTGAGTTTTCAAAAAAAATGGGAATCCCCTTGGAAAGGATTTTTTTTGTTGAAAAATTGAGCGAGAAATCAATTCTCGTTGCTTTTTGCGATGATATTGTTTTAAACCCCTATGAAAGTATTCCTGAGTTGACTTTGGTTGTTTTAACTCCTTTTGACGATAATTATCCCAATTTAGAAATCAGGATTCGTTATGATTTTTATCAGGACCCTGTTTTTAAAGGATCTTTTGATAATTTATCGCCAGAAGAGCGATATTCAACTTTTCTTTCTTTGTTGAAAGAAATTGCCAAAAAGGTAAGAGAAAGGACCTATAGCCCTGAATTGAATTATTTGATTGACAGCGCTCAGTTTGTTGCTGATTCCCTTAAAAAAATTTAAAAATTTTAAATTTTCTTGTTATAATTAAATTATTAAAAATGAATAACGAAAATTTTTCAATTTTCGAGGAGTTTAAAAAAGCAGAAGAAAAGAAAAGAGCAAGAAGAAAAAAGATTATTTTTTTTATTTTTGTTTTTTTAATTTTTATTTTTTCTTTTTCTTTTAAATTTTTTAAAGAATATTTCCAGCTCTCGCCTGAAACCATTCTTTTAAACAGTTTCCGGAGTATGCTTTCTGCAAATTCTTTTAAGGGAAGGGGAGATTTTTCTTTTGAATTTTTAGAAAAAGAAGATCTCTATTTGGCAAAAATCGAGACGAATTCTTTTTACGATAGAAGAGAGAAAGAAAAAATAAAAACATTATTCAGGGCCTCTCTTTTTTTAAAAAAACCAAATTTTGAGATTGAATATTCTTTAGCTGGTCAATGTTTAAAATACGACAATCTCCTTTATTTTACTTTTTCTGAAATTTCTTCTTCTTTGGAATTATTCTTTCGGATTTTTTCTGTTGATATTTCAAAATGGAAAAACGAGTGGATAAGAGCGAATACCAACAGTGATTTTTTAGCAGATTTTATCGATTTTTCTCAGAAAAAAAATCTTTTTAGAGTAAAAGAAAAATTACCCGATGTTTTTTTTGAAGGAAAAAAGGTTTATCATCTCTTGGTAGTTTTAAACAAAGAAGAGCTTTTTAATTTTTTATCTCAATTTTTAAAGAACGAAAATTTTTCTTTTAAAGATCTTTCAGAGAAAATAGGGGATTTGGAATTTGAATTTTTTATCGATAAAAAAAATTTCAGGATTTATAGAATTATTTCGAAAAAGAATTTAGAAATTTCAAAAAATGCTTTGCCAGATTCCTGGAAGGTTTCTTCTTTGGCAGATTTGCGATTTTTTGATTTCGAAAAGAGCAACGAAGTTTTTTTACCTTCAATGTTTAAAGAATTTCCCGAGTTTTATCAAGAATTGTTAAAAATTTTTCAAAGTCCATTATTTTATTTTTTAAAAAATGAATAAAAAGATTTTCATTGGTGTTGCCTGGCCTTATGTTAATGGCGAAATTCATATTGGTCATTTGGCTGGCTACCTTTTTCCCGCTGACATTTTTGCTCGTTTTCAAAGATTGTTGAAAAACGATGTTTTGATGGTTTCTGGTTCTGATTGTCATGGAACGCCCACAACCCTCGAAGCAGAAAAAAGAAAAATTCCAATAAAGGAATTGGTTAATTTTTATCATCAAAAACAAAAAAAACTTTTTAAAAAAATAAAATTAAGCTTTGATCTTTTCACTAAGACAACGACAAAAAATCATCAAAAAGTTGTTTGGCAATTTTTTCTATCAGCTTTTAAAAAAGGATTGCTCATTAAAAAAAAGATGCTTCAATATTATTCGGAAAAAGAAAAGAAGTTTTTACCCGACCGCTATGTTGAGGGCACCTGTCCTTTTTGCGGCTTTCCAGAAGCAAGGAGCGATCAATGCGATCAATGTCAAAAGATTTTAAAACCCGGAGAATTGAAAAACCCTTACAGCAAACTCTCAAAAGAAAGGGTTTCTTTAAAAGAGACAGAACACTATTTTTTTAATTGGCAGAAACTCCAACTGTTTTTCGAGAAATACATCAAAGAAAAAGCACCTCTTTGGCGCGATTGGATAAAAAAAGAATCTTTTTTTTGGTTAAAATCGGGATTAAAAGAAAGGGCGATTACTCGAGATTTGAATTGGGGAGTCAAAATTCCTTTTTCAAAGTTGCCAAAAGATTTTTGGTTGGAGAATAAAGAGGAAAAAAGGTTTTATGTTTGGTTCGAGGCAGTCATCGGTTATTTTTCTGCTTCTTTAGAATGGGCAAGGAAAAAGAAAAAGGATTGGAGAGATTTTTGGTATTCAAAAGACAGTTTACATTATTATTTTATGGGAAAAGATAACCTTGTTTTTCATGCTTTTTTTTGGCCAGGACAACTTTATACCTTTGATCCAAAAATCCATTTGCCCGATTTCTTGATTATCAATCAGTTTTTGAATTTTGAGGGTCAAAAATTTTCAAAAAGCCGTGGTGTTTTTATTGAATCTCAAGCCACTGTTGAAAAATTCGGTTTGGACCCAGTCAAATTTTATTTGACTCATATTATGCCAGAAACGAATGACACTGATTTTTCCTGGAATGATTTTTATCTTTTTTACAACAATGTTTTAATCGGCAATTTTGCCAATTTCATTTATCGTGTTTTGAATTTAGCAAAGAACTATTCTTTTTCTTCCGATAATTTAGAAAGCCAAGTATTAAAAACGACGATTGAAAAAATAAAAGAGGCAAAAGAAGAACTTTTAAATTGTTGTTTTAAAAATTATTCTCAAAAAATCATTGAGGTTTCTGATTTTGGCAATAAATATTTACAAGAGAAAAGGCCTTGGGAAATAAAAAACGAAAAAGAAAAAAGAAAAATTTTAACAAACGCTGTCTTTATTGTTTTGGGATTGATGCTTTTGGGAAAACCCTTTTTAATTGAAACAGACAAAAGATTGTCTTTAATGATAAAAGTAAAAATTGACTTCTGGCCGGAAAACGAAAAAGATTTGCTTTTTTCTTTGTTAAAAAAAGTAAAAATAAAATCTTGTCAACCCTTGTTTGAAAAGCGAAAAAAAGAAGATTTTACTCTTTAATTTTTAATTTTCTTCTTGACAAAAAGAAAAAAAAAGATAATATTAAAAAAGATAATTATGGAGGAAGAAAAAAAAGTTATTGAAACAGAGTTTTTAGAAGAAAAAAAAGAAAAAGAAGATTCGCAAGAAGAAAAATTAAATTTTTTACCGCTCTTTGCCTTTTGTCTTTTTTTAATCGTTATTTTTCAATTTTTCTACATCGTTTCTTTAAAAAGAAAAATTTCTGACACTAAGGCCCTGGGCGGTTCTGCAAAGGTTGTTGAGGATTTAAACCAGACGCGGGGTTATTTAAAAAAATTATATGAGGTTTATAAATGCGATAAATTTTATGACCCCTCAACGAGTACAAGCTTTCAAATTTACAATTTGTTTTATTGTATTAAAGAAAAAGCAGAAAAAAAATGATTCCAACGATCGACAAGAATTTCGTTAAAAAAATTATTCCCGAAAGAATACCCGGACATTATTATAAAAAATATACTTTTGGTTTAATGCTTGTCATCGGCGGTTCTGATTTTTATTCTGGTTCTCCGGCCTTAAATGCTTTTGCTGGTTTCCGAGCTGGCGTTGATATGGTAAGAGTTTTTGCTCCAGAGAGAGCAGCCAATATCGTTTCTTCTTTTTCACCCATTCTCGCTGCCTTCCCGATGAAGGGTAATTATTTAAAAAAAGAACATCTCTCTCTTTTGCTTTATCAAGTTGAAATTGCCAAGGAAGTAAGCAGGGGAAAATGCTCTTTAGTTGTCGGCGGCGGTTTGGGAAGGACTGAGGAAACTCAAAAAACAGTAGTTGAACTTTTAGAGAAAGTTGATTTGCCAATGGTCATCGATGCCGATGCTATTTACGCTCTTTCTGAGAAAAAAAACTTTTTCAGCGGAAAAAAAGCAGTGATTACTCCGCATCTTTTTGAATTTTTTATTTTAACGGGCCAAAAAATTGATGATTTAAAACCGGAACAAAAATCAGAAATTGTAAAAAAAGAAGCGGAGAAAATAGGGGCGACAATCTTTTTAAAATCAAAACCAGATATTATCTCTGACGGAAAAGAAGTTCTCTGGAACGAAAGGGGTTCTCCCTATATGTCGGTTGGGGGCACGGGCGATGTTTTAGCCGGAGTTTGCGGCGCTTTTTTAGCCCAGAACATTGATCCTTTAAGAGCAGTAGCAGCTGCGGGTTATCTTACTTGTCGCGCTGGTGAAATTGCTGGCGAAAAATTAGAAGAAGGTTTGACTGCCTTTGATGTTATCGAGGCTCTTCCTCAGGCAATAAAAGAAGTTAAAGAGGGCTAATTTTATGAAAAATAATTTTGAATTAATTATTATTGGCGGAGGACCAGCAGGTTTATCAGCTGGTATTTATGCCTCGCGTCAAAAAATTGATACTCTTTTAATCACTGAAGATTTCGGGGGTTTGGTTTTTAGAAAAGTTGGCAAAATTTGCAATTATTTGGGTTTTCCCGATATCTCTTCAAAGGATTTGATTGAAAATTTTAAAAAACATCTCTTTTCTTATCCGATCGAAGTTTTAAAAGAAAGGGCTGTTTCTTTAAAAAAAGAAGATAATATTTTTAAGGTTTCCACCAGAGAAAAAAAAGAGTTTTTTTCAAAAGCAGTTATTTTAGCTACTGGTTCTGTTCCTCGTTTTTTAAAGATTCCGGGCGAAAATGAATTTTTAGGAAAAGGGGTTAGCTATTGCGCTGCCTGCGATGGGCTTTTGTTTAAGAAAAAATCAGTAGCAGTTATTGGCGGAGGAAATTCTGGTTGTGAAACAGCCATCTTTTTGGCTGGATTAGATAACGAAGTTTTTTTAATAGAAGCTGGAAATGAATTGCGAGCCGAAGAAGTAACGAAAGAAATGGTTGTTGAAAATAAAAAAATTAAGTTATTTTTAAATTATAAAGTAAAAGAAATTCGAGGTACAGATTTTGTTGAAGAAATTGTTTTGGAAGGTTTAAAATCCTCTGAAGATAAAATATTAAAAGTTCAAGGGGTCTTTATTGAGATTGGTTATTTGCCAGCTTCTCAAATAGCAAAAGATTTGGTTGATTTTAATGAAAAAGGAGAAATAATTGTTGATCGTTCGAATTTTCAGACAAAAACAGAAGGGCTTTTTGCTGTTGGAGATGTCGTTGAGGGAAAGTATAAACAAATCATTATTGCTGCTGGTCAAGGAGCTCAAACAGCGCTTTTTTGTTATGACTACATTAAAAAAACCAAAAATTAAATCAATTTTAGGAAGAGAAATTTTAGATTCGCGAGGGCTTCCAACGATTGAAATTGAGTTAAAAACGACAGATGGCATCTTTTTTTCGAGTGCGCCAAGCGGTGCTTCAAAAGGAGGGGGGGAGGCGAGAGAATTAAGAGACGAGAGAAACAAAAGATATTTGGGGAAAGGAGTTTTGGGTCAATTAGAAAAAATTAAAGAATTTATCTTGCCAAAGTTAATTAATCAAGATCCCCGAGATCAAGAGTTAATCGATCATTTATTGTGCGAAATTGATGGCACTAAAGATAAATCTTTTTTGGGAACGAATTTGACAACCCCCATTTCTCAAGCAGTGTGTAAAGCGGGGGCTTGCGCTCAAGGAGCTTCCTTATTTCAATATATTTCTCAAATTTTTTTAAAGAAAAAAGTAAAAAATTTTTCTTTGCCAAAACCATTTTTTAATGTTATTAATGGCGGAAAACATAGCGGAAATTCTTTAGATATTCAGGAATTTTTAATTTCTTCTCATAAAAAAGATTTTTCTGAAAATTTAAGGATTGGGGTTGAATGTTATCATTTTTTAAAAGAAATTTTAAAAAGAAAAAAAGGAGAGTTTTCTATTAATGTCGGAGACGAGGGCGGGTTTGTGCCCCAAATTTCTAAAACAGAAGAAGTTTTAGATTTATTGACAGAAGTTATCAGAAAAAAAGAAGAAAGGAACTTTTTAAAGATCTCTCTTGATTGCGCTGCCAACTCTTTTTTCAAAGAAAATTATTATTTTTTTGAGGGAAGAAAAATGGAAAGCGATGAATTATTTTCTTTTTATGATAAAATTGAAAAAAGATATCAAATTTTTTCTTTTGAAGATCCTTTTGCCGAAGACGATTTTGAAGGATTTTCAAAAATGACAAAAGAGAAAAAAAAGATTATAATTTTTGGAGACGATCTTTTAACGAGCAATAGCGAAAGAATAAAAATGGCTCAAGAAAAAAAACTTTGTAACGGCCTTTTGTTAAAAATTAATCAGGTCGGAACAGTGAGCGAAGCCCTAGAAAGCGCCAGATTGGCGGAAGATTTTGGTTGGAAGATTATGGTTTCCCATCGATCAGGAGAGACGAACGATGATTTTATTTCTGATTTTGCTGTTGGTATTTTTGCTGATTATATAAAGGCCGGCGCCCCTTGTCGAGGAGAGAGGGTCGCGAAATATAATCGACTTTTAAAAATTGAGGAAATGTTAAAATGAAAAAAATTCTTATTGTTGAAGACGACAATTTTTTAGCCGAGATTTATAAAGCAAAATTAGAAAAACAAGGTTTTTCTGTGGAAATTGCAGAAGATGGAGAGGCGGCATTAAGAAAATTAAATCTTGATTTTTTTGATCTGGTTTTATTGGATATTGTTTTACCTAAAATGTCAGGTTGGGAAATTTTAGAACACATCAGACAAATAAAAAAATATGAAAATTTAAAAGTCATTGTTTTGTCTAATCTTTTTGAAAAGAAAGATTTTGAACGAGGAGTAGGGTTGGGAATAGTAAAATATTTTGTCAAGGCAGAAACAACGCCAGAGGATGTCATTGAATCAGTCAAAAATGTTTTACAATAAAAAAATTCTCTTTATTGTCATTGATGGTCTTGCTGACGAAAAAATTCCTTCTTTATCTTACAAAACGCCCCTAGAAGCCGCGAAAAAACCCAACCTTGATTTTTTAATCAAAGAAGGACGCGGTGGTTTAGTGACTCCTTTTTATTTTAAAAAGGAGATACCTACTTCTGAGGATTGTCATTTAGCGCTTTTCGGTTATCATCCCCTAAAAAACAATCCGGGCAGGGGAGTGCTCGAGGCCTTGGGTCTGGGTTTAAAAATAAAAAAAGACGATGTTTGTTTTCGGGGCAATTTCGCGACAATCGACGATAATTTAAAAATCATTGATCGTCGAGCGGGTCGGGTCAGCAATACCGAGATTTTAATTAAATCTTTGAATCGTTTGAAAATCGAAAAATTTAAAGAAATTTCGTTCTTTTTAAAAAAAAGTTTTGGTCATCGTTTTGTTTTGGTTTTGAGAGGGAAAAACTTATCAGAAAAAGTGACGAGTAATGACCCGAAAAAAAACAATGAGTTTGTTTTAAAAATTGAACCAAAAACAAAAAACGCAAAAAAAACGGCAGATTTTTTGAACGAGTTTTTAAAAGAATCTTTTTTTCTTTTAAAAAATCATCCTTTTAATAAAAAAAGAAAATTACCTGTAAATTTTTTATTGTTGCGCGGAGCTGGGAAATTAAAAAAAGTAGAAACCTTTGAAAAAAAATATGGACTCAAGGCCTGCGTTATTGCTGGCGGCACGCTTTACAAAGGGATCGGAATTTTTTTGGGAATGAAAGAAATAAAGGTTTTGGGCGCTAACGGGATGAAAGACACAAATTTAAAAGGAAAAATCTTAACTGCGAAAAAATTTTTAAAAAAGTATGATTTTGTTTTTTTGCACATTAAAGCAACAGATACTTTTGCTGAAGACGGCGATTTTAAAGGAAAAAAAGAATTCATCGAGAAAATCGACAGAAATTTAAAAGAAATTTTATCGTTAAAAAATACGGTCATTGTGATTACTGGAGATCATGCCACTTGTTCTTTGCTAAAATCGCATTGTCATTTACCCAATCCTCTTTTGGTTTTTGGTTTAGGAAGAGATAAGGTTTCCACTTTCTCTGAAAGGGCCTGTCAAAAAGGTTCTTTGGGAAAAATCCCCCAACTCCAACTTTTAAAAATAATTTTTAAATTAATTTTGACACCGAATTAGAAATTGCTTAAATTAAAAATAGAACTCTTTAAAATAAAATTCAAAAAGCTACTCAATGAAGCCTATAAAAAACAATAAAAAATTTTATCTTGCAAAGCTTTTTAAAACGATTTTGGAAGAAAAAGCAAATGCTTGGGAGAGTATTTTGGGCTACGCAACAATATTTTGTCGAGAATTGAAAAACCCTGTTTTGTTGGAGTGAAAAATGCTACTTATTTTTAAAAGGTAAAAAAGTAAAATTAGATGCTTCTCGGGGTAAAATCAAAATAATTTAAAAAACCCATGAGAGTACTAACTAAAGAAGAAATTATTTTATCTTTTCTTCCCAAAGAAAGGAAAAAAATAAAACTTCCTGATCTGGGAATAATTGATTGGGCAAATTTAGATTTCTTGGGATGGATACATCCTTCCGGTCATTTAGGTTATATTGTTTACGAATTTCAGAATGGTTTATTAAGAGGAATAGTTTTAGAAAGAACACCAGTCACATTAGGAAAAGGGGCAAGAATGTGTTCTCTTTGCTATACACTCAATAGCGCATCTCAAATTAAATTTTTCACTTATCATATTCCTGGAAAAAATATAGTAGTTGGAGATTACTTTTGTGCTGATTTACAATGTTCTCTTTATATTCGGAAAATAAAAGAGCCATTATTAGCTCAAATGCAAGAAAGTTTAACTATTTACCAAAAAATAAAAAGATGCAAAAAGAACCTTGAAAAATTTTTCAGAATTATCAATGGGTATGCCTTGGGGAAAAATAAATAAATCAATTTAAATTTAAAATAATTCCTTTATTCCTTTGGAAAACAGCAAAACAAAATGTAGAACTTCCTATACGCTACAATTAAGAGAACAAGCAGAAAAATTAGCTAAGGAATGGCAGATGTTAGCTCAAAGTAAAGATCAGTTTATTATCTCAATCCAACACCATTTCCGGACCCTTTTTTGTTTTTGAAATTTGCCAATTAATACCTTGACAAACAATTTTGGATTTTTAATAATATAAGTAATGAGGTTAATTTCAAAAAATTTTAAGAAAAGTAAGGGCGATTTTGAAAGGTCGAGCCAAATTGGTTGGATAGTATAAACTATTCTACAAAAATAAAGATATGATTTTCATAGTTGGGCATCATAATACTGGAAAAACTTCATTGGCTAGAGCTCTTATTCCTTTTGGATTTTTACATATTGAAACAGGTGATATCGTCAGAATGATTTATCAAAAATTATCTTCTAATATCGATTTTTATGAATGGGCTTCTGAACACAAACATCAATTTGATGATTTTATTATTAATGAAATTTTAAAGGCAAAAGAAAAAATTCTAGAATCTGTCGATAATTTGCAAGATGTGATAATTACTGGGAATCGGCAATTGAGTGGAATTTTATCAATCATTAAAAAAGTTCCACCAATAGGAAAAAGGGGAAATGTTATCATATTTTTAGACGCTAACCCGAAAGAGCTTTTTAGAAGACAAATGGCAAGAAAGGATCGTTTAATACCAACTTTAAGTTTTGAACAATTCGTTAAAGATTTTTTAGATTATGATAAAGCAATGGGTATTGAAGAGATTAGACAAAAAGCAGATTTTATAATCGATGCTAACAAATCAAAAGAAGAGGTTTTTGAATCAGTAAGAAAAATCCTTAAACAAAGAGGGTACAAGGTATGATTTTAAAAAAGCGAGTTAAATTTAAGGATAACTTTTCATTTAATGAATAAAGAATTAAAAAATAAAAAAACCCAGCTCTCAATTCCTTGTCATTGGTCTAAAGAAATAATCGAAGAAATATTATCTCAAAAACCAAGATTACAAAATATAGAACTAAAAGAAGTTTATGGTGCCTTAGCTCATGGAGGTCCTATTGGACACGGGAGGTCAAGAACCGCAGTGGGCCAAGTAAGCGAAAACAATGCTGTTTCTTTTGTGAAATTTCTACATTCAAAGGGTTTAAAATTTACTTATCTTCTAAATGCACCTTTTAAATTTAATCAGGATAAAAATTTGTTAAAAAAAGTTAATCAATATTTATTTTGGATTTTAGAAGAATTAAAGCCCGATGCTTTGAGTATTTCTTCTCATGAATTAATGAGATATGTAAGAAAAATTGATAATGAAATTCCTATATACATTTCAACTATTGCAGGGGTAAAAACAGTAGAAGATTTAAAAAGATTTATAGACATTAAACCTATCCGAGTTATTCCCCATCACGATGTAGGAAAAGAATGGAAAAATCTTAAAAAAATAGTTGAATTCAGTCAAAAAAACGGAATTGAAGTTGAGTTAATGGTGACCGAAAGCTGCTTGTATCAATGTCCAAATAGAGAAAAACATTATGAATACTTATCAAAAGAAAATCAAGACGCTCCATTTCATTTAGTTTGTAATGCAAGGAAATTTATTTTACCTCGAGAATTTCTGCTAGCCGGTGGCATTATAAGACCCGAAGATCTTTCTTTTTATGAAGAAATGGGGATTCGTCATTTTAAAATAACTGGAAGATCAAAACCTGCGAATTGGCTTCCAGAAGTAGTTAACGCTTATCAACAAAGAAGATATAAGGGAAATTTGATTCGTCTTCTTGGTATTGATCCAAGTCTTAAGGCAGAAGAATGGTTTTTTATTGATAATCAAGCGTTAAACGGTTTTTTAAAGAATTTCCCAAGAACAAACAATTTGGATGCTAAAATTAAATATTGTGAAAAATGGGCAATTAAACTTTATTTACAAAAAAAATTATATGCTTTAGATGGGTCCTATTATTTAGTTGATGAGAAGAATAATTCTTTAAAATTAATTGGTCAAGGAGGCAAAAAAATTTCTTTTATTATTAAAAACGAACTATCACAAAGTAAATTTTAATTTTCAATCAAGATGAAAGCAAATCATGATTATTTAAAAGAAAAAAATCGCTTGGGACATAATTTATTTTATGATTTTTGTATTTCAAGTAATTTAGATGAAAGATATAATAATATTTTTTCTAATCTTACAAAGAAAGAAATTATTAAATTGGCACAGAAATATCCAACCTATAAAAACAAAGAAGTTGAAAAATTAATTAAATCTAAATTTAAGCTTAAAAACATAATTTTAGGAGCAGGTAGCGAAGACCTTATTGTTCGCTGTAATAAAATAATTGAGAAAAATAGGTGGTCAGTGGGTATTGTTCTACCCGCTTTTTATAGAATTATAGACACTATTTCAAGAGGGATAGCACTCAGAGAGGAAGATCTTTTGAAAAACAAAATAAAAAGTTTTTCTGCTATTTGGTTATGCAATCCGAATCTTTTAACAGGTAGGATTATAGAAAAAGGTAAACTTTTGAAAATTTTTAATGATAATCCTCAAACACTTTTCTTTCTTGATGAAACTTCCATATTTTTTTTAGAAAATTGGAAAAATTTTTCGTTTTTAGGAAAAAATCTTTTTCATGATAATTTAGTTTTAATTTCATCTTTCAGCAAGTTTTTTGGAATTTCGGGATTACGAGCGGGTTTTGCAACGGGAAATAAAAATTTTATCGAGAATTTAAAAAAAGAAGCAAATACATTTCCTTTTACTTCAATTACTGAATATTTTGTGAAGAAAATTATTAAAAAAGAAAAATTGTTCGATCAAATTCGTCAAAATATCCATAAAAATAAAAATCATGTTGAAAAAATTCTAAGTTTAAGTCAAAACATCGAAATAATTCCTTCGGTAACAAATTGTGTTTTCTTCCGCCATAAAAAGAAAAGAAATTTTTATAAAATTTTATTAAAAGAAAAAATCTTTTGTTTAAATCTCGATACCCAAAAAGGGGCGTTGCCCAAAGGAGTTATTAGATTAACAATTCATAGCTCAAGAAAGTTAACTAATATTTTAATTTCTAAATTGAAAAAAGTTTTAAAATATGAAACCTAAAACCGATTTTAAACCATTTAAAGTAGGGACAGTTTTTAATCCAATTAAAAGGGGCCCCTATAAAGTTAAACCAAAATTAAAAGAGGTAAAGATTCAATATCCCTGTAGACTTAATCTTATGGCAATTGATCCAAGTAAAATTGCTACTAATCGAAATTTAGTGTACACTCCGGGAGAAATAATTTTGAAGGTTAAAATTTATAAACAGGTTTTAGCAAGAATTTCTAACAATCAAAAAAGAATTTTGATTTCTCCTATTGCTAAACGTCCTTCCTTAATTTTACATTCAGCTTTATTAATGAAAAAAGCATTAAATTTTAATTGTGGTTTGGAGTTAAATGTGGATAATTCTCAAGAATTGAGACATGTTGGGCTAGGTTCAAGTAGCGGGCTTATTGCCTCAGTAGCTTGTGCAATAAACGAGCTTTTTGGTAAACCTATTTCTCCTGAAAATTTATTACAGTATTTAGCACAAAACCATGGCGAAGAAATTGAAAACCAACCAAATTTTCTTAGTCCAGTTCAGTGTATCGGAGGATCTGCTGCAGCTGGTTTGTATAAAGGCGCACTTTTAGTTTTAGCTGGACAAAGTCGAGTTATTAAATCAATGAATCTAAGGGGAAATTATCAAGTAATAATCGGAATTCCTAAAGATTTTAAAGAAATGGATTCGAAAACTCTTTTGAAGAAAGAATTAAACGTAATGAATAATTTCATTAAATGCGGGAAGAAATATGGACCCTTAATAGCTTACAAAGTTTTACATTCAGTATTACCGGCGATGGTGGAAGAAGACTTAGCGACCATTGGTGATGTTGTGTTTGATTATCGTTATAAAATGGGAAGTATTAAAAATTGTTCTTATGCATATCCTAAGTTAGTATCCCTTACAAATCGATTAGCTTTTCTTAAAACCAAAAGATTGGTTGATCTTCTTTCAATTTCTTCTGTTGGTCCAGCTATTATTGCTGTTTCTAAAGATATTGGTTATGCCAAAGAGGCTTTTATTAAGGAAAACTTGAAGGTTTTTATTACTAGACCAGAAAATAGCACATATAAGATTTTAAAAAAAGTAATTTATGAAGTGTAAATAATTCTTTGGTATCAAGTAATTTTTCCTCATTTATTTTACTAAGTATTCTATCGAACAATTACCGAAGTAGTTAGTAATTATATTATAGAAAAACTATAATTTTTGAGTATGAGTATCTTTTTTAAAAATTTTTATCTTTTAATTTTATCTTTTAAAAATAATTATAAAAATTCACCAAATTAATTTTTAATTTATTTGGCCCAAAAATTTTAATCTATTATTTATTATTAAAAAAACTTATCTAATACAACTACTTGATACCATTTTTAAAAATATTAAAATATAGTAAAACAAAAAGGTCTATTAAATATTTATAAAAAAAATTTATGTATAAAAAATGACCAAAATAATCTATCTTGTAACCAAAAATCCTGGAAAGCTAATGGCAGCTAGAAGTGTTTTTGATAAATATGGAATTAAAATTGAGAAAGTAGAAAAAGACTATCCAGAAATTCAAGCAGATACAAGTTTGGAAATCGCTCGATTTACTGCTCTTCAAGCTACTAAAGAACTTAATGCACCAGTTATTAGAGAAGATCATAGTCTCTTTATTCATGCCCTAAGTATTCCAGGACCTTATACTAATTACATTGAGAAAAAAATTTCTGCGGACAAATTATTACAAATACTCAATTTTTTGGGTGATAGAACTGGACATTTTGAAGTAGCCACTGTTTATGCTCAACCAGATGGAAAAACTTTTGAATATGTTTTCCAGGTTCCAATAACTTTTGGAAAAGAAATCAAAGGAGAGAATCCTAAAGGATGGAATGGATTAATTAGGCTTTACGATGAAGAAAGAGCAATTAGCGAATATCCTGAGGAAGAACGTCTTTATATCTGGAATCAAGGATATGAAAAAATAGCAAAATATTTATTAACCAAAGGTTAATCATTTCTCTTTTCTAAAATTTCTTTCATAATTGTTCTCTTTCTCGTAGAAATTTCTCTTTCATATTCTATTATTTTTCCTAATAACTTTATTTGTATTTTTAGATAAGTGTAATCGTTAAACAATTTGGCAACGGTTTTGATAGAATTAATGAGTTATTATTTAACAGAGATTTCAAAGCTAAAATCGTCCGAAAAGAAAGACAAAAGAATTCTATAAAAAGGAGCATAACTATATAACGTTATATGGGTAGTTATTTATATAGGTACGGTAATTAGGATTCTGTTTTTTTATTCCCTCCCCTCATCTCTTTTTTTCGTTGGCAAAATGAAAATGAGTATTTAATTTTTCAACGAAGTACGAGAAAAATAATCATTTTAACGCTCACTTCAATTTTAACACCCCCTCTTTATTTATCCAACGAACGGGTAATATCTGTATTCTATGTGCCCGATGAATTCTATTTACTTGACAAAAAATTTTGGATTTTCAATAATATAAGTAATGATGTTAATTTCAAAAAAATTTAGGAAAGAAAGCAGAAAGAGCGATTTTAAAAATTTCACAAAAACAAATTTTCAAATTTTCGGAGACCTTAATTTTGAGGTCTCTTTTGATTTAAAAAAATTTTAATTTTTTGATAAAAATGTGTTAGAATAAAATTAGAAATGGAAGAGGGGTTTTACACAAAATAAAAAAATTCCTCTTTTTCAATCCCATGGGAAATCAATTTCATTCGTGGCAAAAATTATTGTTTAAAATTGGTTTTGAAAAAAAAGAAAAAGAGAAAATTTCAAAAAATGAATATAAAATAAAAAATAATTCCTTTTTTCTCGATAAAAATCTTCAAAACAAAAAAATTGCTGTATTTTTCGATGTTGATGATACCCTAATTAATGGCCAAACCCAAAAATTAATGATTTCTTATTTCTATCAAAAAAAGAAAATTAACTTCACTTTTTTATTAAAAATTTATTTTTGGTTCTTGTTATATAAAATAGGTTTTGTCTCAAGTGGCGCGTCCTTAATGATCAAGGCCTATAAATTAGTCGAAGGAATAAAAATAGAGGAATTTAAAAATTTTATGTTAGATCTTTTTGAAAAAAGAATAAAATCAAGAATATATCCCCAGGCTATAGAAAGGATAAATTTTCATAAAAAGAAAGGACATGAGATAGTACTTCTTTCCAAATCCTGTAAAATTTTAATCGATATTATTAAAGATTATTTAGATGTTTCTTTATCGATCGCTACAGAATTAGAAGTAAAAAATGGAATTTTAACTGGAAAAATTAATGGAGCTATAATTCATAGGGAAGAAAAGCTTAAAATAGTCAAAAAATTAGCCCCAATAAAAAATTGGAATTTAAAGGAAAGTTATGCTTACGGAGATCATTATTCAGACCTTCCTTTTCTTAAAGCAGTAGGAAATACTTGTGTAGTTAATCCAGATAGAAAATTAAAAAAGGAAGCAAAAAGAAATAATTGGAAAATATTTTACTGGTATTTTAAACCATGACATTTTTTGCGATTTCTTGTTTTTTAACTTCTATATTTAGTTTGTTATCTGGAATTTTTGTATTTTTTAAAGGACAGAAAACTTTGCTAAACAAAATTTGGTTTGCAACGAGTCTATCAGTTTTTCTTTGGGGTTTTTCGCTTTTTAAAGTAATTACAAGTCAAAGCTTAAAATACGCTTTTTTATGGCAATCTATTTTAGACGTTAGTGCAATTTTTATCCCAGTCCTTTTTTTTCATTTTAGTTTAAGTTTTCTTGATTTTTTACAAATAAAAAAATACAGAGCACAACTTTTTGTTGCTTATTTTTTTGCTTTAATACTTTCTTTTATTTCTCCGTTCCCTTTCTTTAAAAAGGGATTGGCTCCAATTTTTGAATTTAATTTTTGGATTATTCCAGGTCCTCTTTATTTTTTGTTTCCATTATTCTTTTTAGTTCTTGCAGTTTATTCAGTTTTCCTTTTACTCAAGAATTATTCTAACATTAAAGGAATTAAAAAGTATCAACTTAATTATATTTTACTTGCGGCACTATTAGGTTTTGGAGGTGGTCTAACTAATTTTCTTCCTCAAATAGTTAGATTTTACCCATTTGGAAATTTTTTCGTGCTTCTATATCTAGTATTTATCATTTTTGCGATTACAAAATTTCATCTTTTTGGAATTCGAGTTATTTTAACTGAACTATTGGTAGGGGTTATGGGATTGATCTTATTAGTTTTGCCATTTTTGATGCCAACAATAAACTTGAAACTTCTTACTTTTGGCGTTTTTCTTTTGTTCTTAATCTTTGCCTATTATCTTCTTAAATCAGTTCACGAAGAGGAAAGAAGAAGAGAAGAAGCAGAAATGTTGGCTCAAAAAGAAAGGGAATTAAAGAATGAAGCAGAAAAATTAGCGAAGGAATGGCAGATGTTAGCTCAAAGTAAAGATCAGTTTATTATCTCAATCCAACACCATTTCCGGACCCTTTTTTGTTTTTGAAATTTGCCAATTAATACCTTGACAAACAGTTTTGGATTTTTAATAATACAATTGATGAGGTTAATTTCAAAAAATTTTAAGAAAGAAAACGGAAGGGGTGATTTTAAAAATTTTACAAAAACAAATTTTCAAAATTTTAAAATTTTGGAGATCTCAATTTAAAAACCTCTTTTTTGTTATTTTGAAAAGTTAAAAGTATTAATAAATTTACTGAATATAAAAACAATTTTAAAAAAAGAAAGGTCGTCTTTTTAATTTTTTCATTTGAAATGGAAAAAAATTTAATCGGAAAAATAGGAAAGGATGAAAAAGGAGCATTTTATGATTATTCGGTTAGGATTACAATGGCTGAGACCAATATAGAAGGTACTGTAAGCCACGATGAATTCGCAAGATTATTTGGTAAGGCAAGAGAAATGTTTATGTTAGAGTATCTTCCAGAAACATTTTGCGAAATAGGAAAAACTATTCTATTACACACTCGAAGTGTTTCATACGATTTTCAAAAAAATTTTAGATTTGGCGATTTGATGATCGTTAGATTACGACTTCTTCGCATAGGAAACACAAGTTTTGAAATAGGGGCAGAATTTATCAATACTCAAAAAAATGAAATCTATGCAACTGGTAAACAAGTGATTGTGTGTACCGACTTAAAGGGTATCCCAATAAAAATCCCGCCTTATTTACACGACGCCCTATCAAAGTATTCAATCTAAAAAGATAAAATTTATTTTTCAATGAATATTTATTCATTACCACCTTTCATAACTTCAATTTTGTTTTTATTGTTTGGTATTTTTGTTTATTTTCGAAATCAAAAAACTTTTATTAATTTTTAATAAATTTTTATTCTTGATTTTTTTTAAAAAAAAGTTAAACTTAAATAATTTTAAAAATGTTTCCTTTCAGAAAAATATTAACGAATTTTTTTGATAATAAGAAAAAATTTCTTTTTGAAGAAAAAATTAATGAAATTTTAAATTTTGTCGAGAAAGAAGGTTTTTATCCAGAAATTAGAATTCTTGATAAAAACGAACCTGAAACTTTTGTTAACGGAAAAAAAGTTCTTTTGTTTTGTTCTCTAAATTATTTGAATTTAGCAAATCATCCTAAAGTTAAAGAAGCGGCTATAAGAGCTATTAAAAGATATGGCGTTGGCGCTGGTGGATCAAGATTTGTTTCTGGAAATTTTGAAATTCACAATATTTTAGAGAAAAAAATCGCCGAATTTAAAGGAGAAGAAGCGGGTTTAATTTTGCATACTGGTTATGTTGCTAATGTTGGTATTATTCCAGCCTTAATGAATTTTCCAGAAATTGGTAATTTTTCTTTTTTTGAAAAAAAAGTGATTTTTAGCGATGAACTAAATCACGCTAGTATTATTGATGGATGTAAATTGAGTAAGGCAAAAGTGGTTATTTATAAACATAGTGATATGCATGATTTGGAGACAAAGTTAAAAAAATTCAATAACGCAAGAAAATTAATCATTACTGATAGTGTTTTTAGTATGGATGGAGATATTGCTCCTCTTCCTCAAATTGTAAAATTAGCAAAAGAATACAACGCAATTACAATGATCGACGAAGCTCATGCCTCAGGGATTTTAGGTGAGAGAGGGTCTGGAGCTACAGAATATTTTCATTTGGAAGGACAAATTGATGTTGTCATGGGTACTTTTAGTAAGGCTTTTGGATGCCTTGGAGCTTATGTTGTTGGGAAAAAAAACGTAATAAAATATTTGAAAGCCGCTAATCGTCCTTCTATCTTTTCAGTATTTTTACCTCCCAGTATAGTTGCTGCTATTCTTGCAGCATTAGAAGAAATTAAAAACAATAAAGAATTAAGAGAAAAAGTTTTAAAAAACGCGGATTATTTGAGGTCAAATCTTAAAAGAATTGGGTTTAATACTTTAAGAAGCGAAACTCAGATAATTCCTATTTTGATTGGATCTGAAAAAAAAGCCATTCAGTTCGCAAAATTTCTTTTAGATAATGGTTTTTATGCTCCTGATATTAGATGGCCAGCCGTGCCCAAGGAAATGGCGCGGATAAGATTTACAGTGATGGCAAAACATACAAAGGAACAAATTGATAAACTTTTGAATGCTTGTGAAGATATAGGAAAAAAATTAAAGATTATTTAATGCCACCATATGGAAATTCTTAAATTAATAATACCTATCTCTGCCTTCTTTAATTTTTTTCTAGGTTTTTTCGTCTATTTGAAAGATCCAAGGAGAAAAATTAATCGTCTTTTTGGAATTTTTGCTTTATTAACAAGTTTTTGGATTCTTTCTAATGCGATGATGGGTTTTCAAAAATCTATTTTTTGGTTAAAAATTGCTTATTTTTTTGGTCCGTTGATTCCTATGAGTGCCCTATTTTGGGTTATTGAGCTGTGCAATAAAAAAATAAAGAGAAAATTAATGTTTCTAATTTTTATTTTGGGTTTTTTTCTTTCTTTTTTATCTCTTTTTAATAATTTAATAGTTCAAGATGTGAAAGAAGTTTATTTAGGTGGATTTGAAGGAAAAGCAGGTCCCCTTTTTATTCCTTATTGGTTTTATGTTTTCGGAGTTTTAATTTTTATTCTATATAATTTAGTCATAAAAATTCATGAGGCTAAAGGAACAGAAAAACTTCAAATTCAATATGTTTTATTAGGAGCAATTTTGTATATGAGTGCCGCTATTTTTGTAAATTTTATTTTGCCACTATTTGGAATTTATTACTTAATACCTCTCGATAGCCCGAGCTCTCTTTTTCTTTTATTTTTTACTGCTTTAGCCATTACAAAATATCATCTTTTTGGAATAAAAATTATCTTGACCGAACTTTTGATAGGAGCAATGGGAATTATTCTTTTTATTTTGCCCTTTTTGATGCCCACCTTCATTTTAAAAGTTTTTACCTTTTTTATTTTTCTTCTTTTTTTAATTTTTAGTTATCCTGTTTTAAAATACACTTATCAAGAAGAACAATTAAGAGAACAAGCAGAAAAATTAGCTAAGGAATGGCAGATGTTAGCTCAAAGTAAAGATCAGTTTATTATCTCAATCCAACACCATTTTAGAACTCCTTTAAGTATTTTCAAAGGATATCTCTCTAATATCTTAGA